>Ga0080013_1000417_pt1 | contig 60089 bp, 112 predicted proteins | sample ETNvirenome_6_85_FD_69236 | JGI IMG/M metagenome (GOLD analysis project Ga0080013, IMG submission 69236) | Marine viral communities from the Pacific Ocean - ETNP_6_85 (SPADES assembly) (version 2) | ecosystem: Environmental > Aquatic > Marine > Oceanic | place: Pacific Ocean | collected 2013-06-19 | reverse complement strand
AAGTTGGGTAATAAGGTCTTAAGCAACCCCACCGATTAAGCCGCTAGGCGGACAGATTCGAAGTGATAATTGTTATTGGCAATTAAATTTTTGAAACCGCGTTTTAGGTCCACTGTTTCGTGTGACCACCTGCACTCTCATTCTCTCCTACCCCGTCGAAGCCGTTTCGGGCCCGTGTTTATATATTAAGACTTTGATGATTCTAGAGAAGATTTTACAAGATCAGTAGCTTCTCTCTTTAGAAGCCTAAGACCCTTTCTAACTCTAACACCAGCGCTCTTGTTTCCACTAGCACTCTTATGAACATCAAGCTCTAGTGAATCAACTAGAACCTTAAGCTTTTCATAATTTTCTACGATACTTTCCATTTTTTCTCTCCTAAGATTAGATGCCTATAAGGCTTTTATCGTTGTTTTCTTGATTATTTTCTACAATTTTTGAAACAGTGTTAACTATTTTTTTCATATTTAAATTATTATCTAGCGATAATGCTATCAATTTTATAATCTGTAATTTTTGAGATTCGTCAACACCAAACTTATTTATCTCTAAGACAATTTCTCGACATTGCAGTGATTTATCTGCTTTATCATCTTCTTTAGTTTTTCCATATTTGACTGTCAATCTACACCTCACTTACAACATCTATTGTCTCTGTTTTCAATCTAAACTTATCTTCACTTTTTATTTCAAGTATTTTTAAATGAATTTTTTGATTTTCCACAGTTTGTCTAGATACTACTACTTCACTTCCCCATGATTCACATTCTATTAGGTGATCAACTGCTTCAAATGTAGCAATATCACTATTGTTTTTCTCAAGTATGGTTATTACTTTATCTGGGAGGCCGAGTTTTATATCTTCTTCATCAACTATAGTGTCTGTATCTTCTATCTTTGTCACAATTTCTGATCTACATAGATCTATTATTCTATGAACTGCATCACAATTATTACATCGTGCCAGTCTAGATTTGACTTTTTGATTTTCATCAAACTTTGAATACACTACAAATTTATGAAAAATCGGATCTTCCATTTTTCTAAACTGGGGTAGCACGCAATGGCACTGGATGAGATGTTTTGTTCCGATCATTTATCCAATTGCTTTCTGAATTGACGAAGACGTTAGCGTCAAAGATTGCTGAACAGTGCTCTTTATAAGATCTGTCATTTGTCTTAGCTGCACATCATTTATATCGATGCCCTCTCTTCTAACGTATTCGATTAAATTTTGAGAAACTTTATCAGATGTAAATGTAAAAGCAGTTGCAACTGCTGGCATAACGTTATTATTTTTCATATTTTCTCCCTGGGGATATGTTCTGTGTAAAATATAATCATCTAGATTGCAATAGTAAATACTTTATCAGCTTTAATTAAAATTTTATACATGCTGAATGCTGAAATCATTGACTGGGTGATCTGCCTCTGGGTATATATTTTTCTTTCTTCATTTGAAAATAAAGATACTAGCTTTGGTATTTTTCTACTTTTTATATTTGATAAATCTAATATTCCAGTTACACCTATATCTTGAAAAGATCTTAGAAATCTATCTATCTTTAAAATAATCTCAGGGTTTCTTTTTAACTCTTTTAATCCAATATTAACGTTTATACAGGATGGTTGGAGAAATTTTATCCTTTCATCAGCAGATCTAGAAATCTCTGCTGTAGCCTCGTTGCTAGAATCTATTTTTGATAAAATATTCTGTATTTCTTTTATATAGTCTGATATTTTTTCAAAATTTGATTTTGTATTTGCAAAGCTTATCTTGTTTTGTCTAATAGTGACTTCTTCAACTTTAAATGCAAGCTTATCAATTTTTGAAGATATTGTATCTCCCATTTTTATATCAACACACGAGCAATCAAATATGGCAGACATATCTTTAAAGATATGGTGGTGGCAGATATCAAAGCCTGTTTCAACTAAAAATAAATCTAATGTTCCTCTTATGAAATTAGTGTCAATAGTTTTTCTGACTTCTTCAAGTGCTTTTCTACAAATTATTAAAAAGGGTTCTTTTGAAGATGATACTCTTTCCAGGAGATGATGTATCTGTGATACAGACTCTATTGTTCCGTCTATCAAAATAACATTAACTGCCTGTCTATTCCACGAGTTATTTTTAGTTAATAATAGTTGTGGAACTTCTATCTTTATTGAATTCCCGCTTGCTTTTTCGAAATATGTTTCTGAAGTGTTGGATTTTTCAATATTAATTGATTCCCCAATTTCCATCGTAGTGATTATTTCTTTTATTATTTTTGAAATATCTTTACTAAATCCTGCGCTATCGATCATTTTTTTTAAATCATTTATGTTCATCTTTCTAAGAAATTCATTCAAAAATATTGCAGTTTTCACTATATCACTTCTGACACACTCTATACTCTCCAGTCTATCTTTTTTAGTCTTTAGACCTTTAAAAGTATCTAGATAGTGAGATAAAAATCTAAGTGAAAGATTTCCTGTTCCAGCAACTGTTGATTCTGATATTATTGTTTCATTTACAATAAGTTTTAGAATAAGATTATCTAAGTTTCCACCTCTTATTTTTGTCATGTATACTAGATTTTGAACAAGGTCTTCAGATATTGAATTAGTTAGATTGTTTATGCAATTCTGATATGTTAGATCATCTATTTTATTTTTAATTTTTCCTACTGAACTTGCTATTTTAGACCTATCATGTATGTTATAAGCCATATACTACGAATCCCGCCAGAGATTATTTGCTGCAAATACTAGAATCTCCTCTGCACTTTCCTCACTATATTCATATTCATCCATTAGTGTTTTCATCATTTCGCTGTATTTCTTTTTCTGGTCTTCATCTCTAGATTTGCTTCTAGTGACAATTCTAGCGATATCTTTGACAGATGTTATGAGATATGACTCAATTGCTTCCTTTAGCGGTCCGTATGATCTGTAGTCTATTTTCTCCCCTCTTCTCATTTTGGCAAACATGTAAGCAGTAACATCGCCTCTAAATCCTTCACATGCGCTACCAACTATTCCTATCTGTTCTTCAATAGCACCCATAAATTTTTCATCTGGCTCTCTCTCTTCTTTTGTTATTCTATCTTTCATTATTGTTCTATTTGTGTAAGATTCTGCATTATCAAGGTATGAATCAAAAAGAGACTGGGCTTGTTCTTCGTATGCAGAGATGAATGCTTTAGCAATTTCATTTTCTAGTATTTTGAGATACTCTTCTCTAATTATTTTTTGAATTATTTCAAGATATCTCTCTTTGTCATCTTCATTTATAACCTGGTCTTTTACCTGCTTTATAAGTGAATCCATAATCGATATCGGTGTTATCATATTTTTTTCTGAATCTGAAAGGGCTGCATCTATTGATTTCATGATAAATCTTGTAGAAATTCCTTTCATTCCTTCTCTATTTGACTCATCTCTCAGATCTTTTATATCTACATTCTTAACCCTGCCTTTTTCAATGACATCTTCGCCGTTGTAGATTTTCATTTTTGTCAAAAGATCACATTTTTGAGATTGCTGGAGTCTTGACATTACTGAGAACATTGATGCAACTTTTAAAGTATGGGGTGCTATATGGGCATCAAAATCAGACTTACCAATGATTTTTTCATATATCCTTATTTCCTGATCTAGTTCGAGAACATATGGAACATCTATCTTGACAATTCTATCAAGAATTGCTTCATTCGTATGTTCACTCTGGAATCTATTCCATTCAGACTCATTACAGTGAGCAAGAATTACGCCATCGAAATAAATCATATCATTTTTTCCAGGTGACGGAATTCTCTTTTCCTGTGTAGCAGTTATGACTGTATGAAGAAACTCTATTTCATTCTTAAAAATCTCTATAAGTTCAACTATACCTCTGTTGCCAACATTGAATGCACCATTTAGAGACAAAACACGCGGGTCATCTTCGGGATATTTATCTAGTTTTGAAATATCCTCGGTCCCTATAAGAACACCTACATCCTGTGAATTTGCATCCATCGGTGGGACTGAAGCTATGCCGCGTCGTGCTCTTTGGGAAAAACTAGTCTCTTTGACATTAAAATTTTCATATTTCCCCTCTAGCTCTTCCATTAAAATATAGCGAGCTACTGGGCTGATGTCACCTTCAATTTTTACGCAAAGTGCCTCTTCAAATTTTTCCCTAAGATTTCTAGGTATAAGCTGTAAAGGTTCGCCCCTCTGGGGATCTCCAACAAGGTGAAAAAATGTTGAACCCTCAAGAGAACTCTTAATATGCTCTGTCAGATCTGATTTTCCTGCACCTACCGGTCCCATTAGGAGCAATACCTGCCTAGATTCCTCACCTCGCTTAGATGCAGAAGCAAGAAATCTCATTAGTTTTGATATTACATTTTCCATTCCGAAAAACTGATCTTTAAAATAATTGTATACCCTTACGTTGTCTCCGCCAAATATATTTGATTTTCTTGGATCACTATCAGGCATAACTTCCATACCCTGTTCTATTATGCAGCCATACAATCTTTTGTGAGAAGTTTTTATAATTTCTGGATTTTCTCTAATATGGTCCAAATATTCAATAAATGTCCCACTAAAGCGAACTTCTTTCTTTTTAGATCTTTGATCTCGAATTATTTTTAAAAAATCAGATTTAGACATTGTATCTCCATGTTAATTATATCAAATTTCCCAGGGTTCATCTTCAATAATTGTGAAAAATTTTACATCTTTATTCCACAATACTCTAATAGAGTTTACAACATTATCTGCATAGTCTAGATCTAGATCTCTACCATCGTGTATATGCTCTAGTATTAGATCACCATTAGTTGATATATTGGATACTATAACCCTTGGGATCGAATTGTCACCTATATTTTTAATTAAATCATCTCTAACTTTTTCCCAACCAATTCCGTCAGATATTTCATCAATTGTTCTTCCATCCTTCTTTCTTGAGTATGAAAATAAGTTTAAATTTTTAAAATCTTCATACTCAAGGTACATTCTAACTGCCGAGACATCCTCGTGGACTTCTCTGATAAAGAAACACTCCTCTATCCCTCTCTCTTTTTCAATTTTATTAAAAATATGAAAGCCAAGGTGATACGGATTAACTGACCCTATGTGTGGTCTAATTACCTGATTGTGTGATTTTAGAAATGGAAGATGAAATTTTTGTGGCAAATCTAGATTATGCAAAAGCTTATAATGCCAAAAAGATGCCCACCCTTCATTTAAAATTTTTGTTTTAATTTGAGGTATAAAATACTCAGATTCATCTCTAATAATGCTTAGTATATCAATTTCCCAATCTTCAAAGTGATTTCCGTACTCTATCAAAAATGATAAAAAATCATCATCTGGCTGCAGAAGCCTTCTCTTTAAGTCTGGTTTTAAAATATTTTTATTATTTTTATTATTTTTCTTATTTTTCTTATTTTGATTGTATTTTGAAATAACTCTGCTCTTTACCTCATCTCGTGTCAATCTTTTTCTATTGTTTCTATTTATTTGAAATTTAATTGCGTGAATTGCATCAAGAAATCTTTCAACTTTTTTTAATCCAATGCTAGGGTCTTCGCTATATTTTTGTATTCTCTTTCTAGCATTTCTAAATCTAGATGTAACAGATTCCGGTCTGGTGTCCGAAAACATCCTGTTATTTTTAAAAAAATCAGAATGGCCAACGCAGTGTGCCATGATCAATATCTGCAAATATAGAGGATTTTGTCTCATAAGGTATGCTATTGATGGATTAGAATTTATTATCAGCTCGTACGGTAGCCCCTCTGCACCTAGATTATACATTTGGTGTGTTCTCTCAAATGACTTTCCATATGACCAGTGCTGATAGTGGCTGGGCATTCCATGATATGACATGTGACCTATCATCTCATAATAATCACATATCTCGTAGTTTATAGGATACCAGTCGAGAGATAACTCTTTTGCAAGCTTGCAAATATTATCATCCCATTCCTGCAAATCTTTAATTTTCCAATCCACTGGAACCCCCTAGTATTCTTTTAAATTCGTGCCACACATCTACCTTTTTCTCCAGGTGTGCAATTTTAAACTTTTGGTGATTTATTGAACCATAGTCGGCAACAATTGTATTATTGTTGCTCCAGTAATCACCGACACCGTGTGTAGTTTGAATGTAGGCGTAGAGCTGACACATATCTGCCAGCTTTAAAGAAAGATTTGCTGATTTTTTATTATCAGAAGGCCAGTTATCGCCATCCGAACAATGAAAAGCGTATATATTCCACGTGTCTGCGTGGTATCTCTGAGAGCAGATATCTATGCATTTTTCCAAAGCTGACGAAATGATAGTTCCGCCTGAACTCACTCTCTGAAAGAAATCATCCTCGCCAACCTCTTTTGCTTCTGAGGAGTGAGATATAAATACGATCTCGGTATTTTTATATTTTTTTCTAATAAAGTGGTAAAGTAGAAAAAAGAATGATCGTGCTAGGAATTTTTTATGCTTAGTCATTGAACCAGATGTATCCATCATAAAGAATATGACAGCATTGCTTGTTTTCTCTTTTTGCTTCTTTATGTGCTTGTATTTTAAATCTGACTCGTGAAAAGAAAATGATTCGTCCTCATTTTCTTCACCGGTTGATTTTTTAAATCTCTCTGAGGATTTCTTTCTTCTAATTTTATTTTTTAAAGTTTCTTTCTTTGATAACCTGGGGCGGATACCTTGTGCTCGATGTCCCTTTCTCTTAAACTTATCTGAAACTATATTTAGCATCTTCTTCTTTTCGAGATCTGGAAGCTTGAGATCATCAAATAGGTAGCTGGAAAGCTCTTCAAGGGTTATCTCTACTTCGTACATTTCCTCTCCAGGCTTATTTCCTGGTTTATCTTCACCAGAGCCTGGTTTTCTACCCTTTTTTCTTGCTGGACCTACCTTCTGGCCCCTCCTGACCTCCTTGTCATTTGCTGATCCAACCTTCTTATTCTTGTCATTGTCACCGTATACAAACCTATACTCCTTGATGCCTCTGACGGGTATTTTTATCTTCTTTTTTCCGTTCTGGCCAATTATAGATTCATCTGAGACTATGTGGTGGACACCCTCTCTAATTGCCTTTCTAATCTTATCCTTATGCCTAGATCTGTCAGTTGCAGATCTATCAGCTGAGGTCTTGTGGTGTTTGAATATTGACATGTGAAAAAATCTCTATTACCTAAATCTAAGTATAGATGAATTCAGATAAATTGTACAATTGTTCACAGTCGGTTAAACATTTCAAAAATATGCAGTATTAAATAAATTATAATATATTCTAATCAATACTATGAAGAATCTTAAAGAAATTATATCTCTACCTCTAGATAGAAAAATTATAATAAGAAAGAACTTTCTACTAAACTGTATCATACTAACATTCCTCTCAGCTCTAGTAGCTGTAGGATCTTCTAAGTTTTTATTTAAATATAATCTCCCAGTTGACAACTTCGTCACTCTAGAGACATCAGGCACCCTAGAGATAATTTGCGAGGATGAATTCTTAGATTCGGGAGTTCTTTCACATATAGAGTGCGAAAATGAAATATATGAGATCTACACCTCAAGGGCGTCTGCTGGAGCTCTATCTAGGGTCGGCGGTGTCACCTATCTTCTAACTGCTGATCACTTTTGTGATACAGACGACATGACTAGAAATATTCCGCCAGAGATGACAGATTCAATTAGCATAAAGAGAAAAATATACAAAGATGGAAATGAGTACGAGTTTTCAATATTGAAGCAAAATCCAGATACAGATCTATGTCTAATATCCTCAGAAGACTATATTGTCGATGAAAAGCTAAAGCTAGCTAAGTCAATGCCAGAACTTGGCGAGCTCACTACAACTGTATCATCACCGCTAGGTGTATCAGAAGACGGTGTTAGCCTTCATTTCTCTGGTACATTTTCCGGATGTAACAGCACCGCATGCTTTTTTACAATACCTGCCATATCAGGAAGCTCTGGGAGCCTTGTTCTAAATTATGAAAAAGAGGTCATAGGGATAACCCAGAGATCACTTGTCGGCTTTCCCGAGGTTACCATAGGGGTAGGCATCTACGATATAACAGAGTTCATTAGAGAGTACGAGGCAGAGTCTGACATAGATATCACCCCTTAGCCTATATCCTTGACAATCTTTGCAACTACAACCGCAGTTCTATTTCTTTTTTGGCTTCTAGTCGGAGTTACACCTTTTTTATCACCCATCAGGTATGAAAAAGACGGATCACTTTTTCTAATTTTTCTCCACACCTTTCTAAACTTTCTCTTCACGATTCTTCTATCGGGCTCGCTTAGTGACTCTAGCTGTGTGTGTAGCTCAAAACCGTTTAGAGCTGGCACTATTCCCATCTCTATCATTTTAATTTTTGCTATAAGGGTTTTTCTATTCAACGAAATTCCTTTAGAATATTTTATATAATTATATAAAACGCCTGGCGGGTTTACACGAATGAAAATCACATCTGAAAAGTTAATACGAATCATAAGAGAAGAGGTGGAAAATCAAATTTCACCTAATTGTCTGGTCGACGTATCAGTCTCACCGTCACTTGAAAGATGTAATGATAATCTACACATTATTGAAGATTTTTGTAACTTTTGTGCCCAGTTTTTAAAAATAGATCATCCGATCAAGATACTGATATCAGATAATAGAGATGACTCAGGTATAAGAACAACTGCATCGTACGACCCGCAGAATCATAAAATATCAATATACGGAAAAGCAAGGGCAGTAGTTGATATCTGCAGGTCCATAGCACATGAGATGACACACATGTCACAGATGCTTGAAGACAGAATAGAGTTTCCTGTGCAGGATATCGGTGGTGAAATTGAAGATGAGGCTAATGCAAAGGCTGGAGAGATCATAAAGGCCTACGCTCAGAGCGAAGATTACAGAAATTCAATATATGAATCAAGAATATTTAGAAACGGTATCCTGTAAAAATCAATAGAGATCAAGGATCTTTTTCAAATTCAGAATCACCCCAATCTTCCGAACTTCTGTACTCTTTTTCAAATTCCTCAGCACCCCAGCCTGTCGCTCCGGGTTCGCTTTGCCATCTTCCAGCCTGGCCAAAAAAGTTGTCATATACAGCTCTATCAGCACTTTCATCAATTGAAAAGTGAAGATGAGGCCCAGTTGATTTTCCAGCGCAAGGTTCGTCTTTTGTCCCACCAGACAGACCAATAAGGCGTTCTTTTCCTATAGTATCACCCACCTTTACACTCACACTAGAAAGATGAGCATATCGTGTCGTTGTGAAATCCAGCCCAGTGTGTGTAATCTTAACAAAGCAACCCCAACCTGTATGCGGACTAGAAACCCCGGCTACCTCCGCCACTGTGCCAGGTCCTACTGCGTAGACAGGTGTTCCAGAAGAGACCGGAATATCCACGCCATGGTGCATCTTGTACCTGGTCATGTCAGTTGGATCATGTCTTCCGCCAGCATCAGATGATACTTCAATATGATTAGTCACAATAGGTGGATTGAGTCTAGAATCCTTATTATCACCAAGCTTATAGCCAGCAGCAGCACCAACAGCTAAAACACCATACTTTTTAATTGATCCTTTCATTGATGACAGCTTTACGCCGCGTCCCGGCTCTGGCACCCTATAAATCGATGTTGTTAGATTTCTATTGTATACTTTTTCACTAACTACTTTTTTTTTTGATAATTCTTCTAAGATTAGTGACTCTATGGTGTCCAATAGATTTCTTGTTATATTTTCATTCGCGGGCTTAGGCGGAACATATCTTGTGTTAGAGTCGTTTCCTGGATCTACCCACTGTAACATTCGCTTAGGTGTCTGCTTTCCTTTTTTGTATTTTGCAGTTTCATATTTTTCGTGATTTAAATTCTGCATCACATTGTCAATTTGCTTCATTATGCTGGAACCAAGTGCATTCTTGTGTGGCCTATAGAGCTTCCGTGTTGTACCATTTCTAAGAACAACTTTTAATTCATCCCACAGCGATTCCTCCATTTTTTTGATAATGTTATTAACAACTTTCAAACTATCAGACATGCTCTTCGCGAATTCCGTGCTATGCCAGTCTTCACTACCGTGACTCTGGTAATTTTTTATCTGAGCTCTGAGTTGCTTCTTGTAGGCCACAAGTATATTATAAACCTGTTTCACCTGTGACTCAGCCTCGCTTATCTTCTTAAGCTTTTGAACATCTAGCCTAATCTCTTCTATGTTCTCAATGGAGGTGACCTCCGTTTCTTTGAATATAGAGGTATAATCAGTAGGCATACCATTGTACTTACCCCACCTGATTGTGAAACCTTTTTCACTATCGGGCACAGCTAAATTTGCAGCATTTACCTTCGAGAGAACCTCTTTGTCAAATAGTCCAAGTTTCCTATCTACAGACTGGAACTTGCGTCCAGCATTAACATATGCTGCCGGAAGTCGAATGTTGAATGCTACCTCACCATCACCGTCATATCTTACTGGCCACAATTTCGTTACTAGCTTCTTATCTTTGTCAATTTTGCCACCGACAACCTCTGGGTCCCTTACTTGAGCACCGCCGTCATCGTCACCACCACCTTCAGCCTCCACGACTTTTGCCTTGACTTCGGCGTAGGTGCCTATATTATCCACAATATAGTCGAATTGTGACTTGCTATCACCTTGCATATACAGCTCTTTTCCGTCACCATCAGAGGATTTGATATTGATAGATGGCTTCTCGCCCTGCCCAATATAATATTTAATAGTCCAGGGCTTGGCTCCCTTTAGCTTATTTCCTGATAAAGCCTGTATATCAACATCAGCTGTTGCCACAAAGACATCAGGTCCGTCTTTCGCGGCTCGTTTCCATTCAAGATCCTTGCCCCACTTCTTTGCTTCTGCAGCCTTTATAATGAAGCTTATCCCGATATCTTTCAAAGATTGAAGCTTGTTCACAGCATCAAGATACGTCTGGATGCTTTCCCACTGCCCTGCATCGAGCATGGCCGCCAGCTGGGGAGACAACTGAGGCAAGGCTTTAGATGCCTCCAAACAAGCGTACAACACTGCAACCCATGCAGTTTGCGGGTCTGAAACTAGTGAAGATATTTTATCAGAAGCTTTAAGCTTTTTGACATGGTTAATAAATGAACCACCCCCAGCAGGGACAACGACGTTGCGTAAACTGATTTCTGTCCCGCCTGCTTTTATATAAAGTTTACCTGTCTGACCTACTCTGTCTAATAATACAGTGAATAACTTTCCGCCGTCAGTCAGAGTGCCACCTGGCGTCGTGATCATCTTGACTAGATCAGCTACAGTGCCACCTGCTGTAGCCGTGTCACTCTTAGTCTGTTGTTCCACCGGCTCACTTACAGCGGCTTTGACTGTTTTATTATTATCGCCTTTTCCAGGCGGGTATGTATCCCGTAGCCATTTCTCAAAAGCGATGTTGCCCTTCGTGGTACCTATCGACGCGAGCCGTTCTTCTGGGTAGCCTAGATTTTTCGCCCAAGTTTTTCTTGTATCAGAGTTCTGCAAAGAGCCACCCCACTGCAACCCATACTCTTGGGTTATAAGACTATGGAGACCCTCATTCAGAGACCCTTTGTTTCTTCTTATTATTTCTGATCTGACTAGTTCTCTAAACTGTGATTCTGTTATATTCATGTTTTTAAATTCTCACTTGAGTTTTCAATTCGATAAAATTATTTTAGTGATAAGAGGCATCATCTTCTCAGGCGTCTGCGGAATATTCTTTGTCTTGGTCTTCTGACCATTCCCAAGCCAATAGAGCATCATAGCCCGTCTGGGGCCCAGGTTTTCGCCCGTAAATGCAGCCCCAGGCAGCTGCTCGTCGTTAGCGTCGAACTGTGCTTCTCCAAGATTGTCCACCACGAGCCTCTTAAAAAAGTCAACGTAACCTGAACCATCTTTGACTATGCCTGGGCAGTTATCATCACCTTCAGTACATGTAGCCCTTTTATAAAATGCAACCGCTGCTTTTCCATTTTTAGACTCTGTAAGTGCATTACTATTTCTTGTAAACCAGGTATTAACCCATCCAGCCACCGCCGCATTATCCCAAGTCCCAGCCTGAAGATCAATTACCGCCACACCATCATCTACAAGCGTAGCAACAAGTGCGGCATGCGGGTTTGCGCCGACCAGGTCAGTACCAGGCTCGGGATCACGTGTAATTGCGGCACCAACGGCTGAAGAATCTTCTGCATTAGCGTATGGATTGAAGCCCTCTGCAGCGTAGAACATCGCAGAATAGCCCAGACCAATCTCTTCGACATTTGAATCTATTTTTGATAGCAGACTTGTACAGTTATCTCCTGCAGCAAGAGAATCTGAAAGATTCGCCATCGCAGCTACTGTCTTTTCTACCAGACCCGATACACCACTCTCTGCAGCTATGAGCTCATCTTCTGCCTCTTCAAAACTATCAGATCTGGTCGGCGGCCCTTTATGTGCGACGTAATCTCTGATGTTCAGAACATAAAATCTTTCTTCTATGTCTTGAAAGATTTTTAAAAATGCTTCTCTTATTTTTAACTCTGATTCCACTTGACCCCTTATATTGGCAGCATCCGATGCTGACACACCCAGCAGCTTCAGCCCATCGACAGCCACCCCGACGGCTGCTGGAACAATATCCCAAAAGGATTCAAATGCTTCAATGAAAGATTCTGCGTCTTCTTCTGAAGCGTCGGTATTCTTAAATGCTGCTGATACATCTAGTATTGTTATCGGGGTCTTTTTTGCACCGTGCGGCTGAGGCATCGCAGCGATCCGTTCAGCTACCGTACTAATTTGGCTCGCCGCTGATTGGAGAGCATGGCGGCCATCGGCACCCAGATACGCGTCCGTGCTGATGATATTCCCGGCTGTGTTTTTCTCAGCGGGTGATCCAAGGAGAACATGGATCAAACTAGTTCTTCCAATACTTTTTACAACACTGTCAAGTGCTGCCGTGAGCGCCGGCATACCCACCCGATCTTGCTGAACCCTCCCAGTCCCTGGGTCGAATAGGATGAACGCACCGCCGATCGCTAGCATGGGAACTGGCTTTTCCATACCCGTGCACTGTACACTAACTGACTGAACAAATGATTGATCTGTAGATATATCATACGCATCATTGTAAGTTTTCACACTTAGACATTCTCTTAAAAATTTCGTAGAACCTTTGTCTCCAAGGCCTAAAGCCGATGATGCTCTGAATAAAGTATTATCTAGAAGGGAGTCTCCAGGGCTCCAACCAAACACCGTTTCCCAAATGTAGTCATCAAGCGAAACTGTGCCGACCAACATCAGCAATGATGCCCACTGTTTTGGATCCCATTTAAGTTTTGCGAAGCCGTCGAGCGTGTAGTCTTTGGAATACTTCAGGTTCTGGGCATAATCAAATCCAGATTTTTTGGGTGTATATACAGGCTTGACGATCCCAGTCACTGGGTCTGTGACATCTGTCATTTGATGCCTTACAGATACAGCATGATCAAGAAAGGTATCAGGACTATAGTGAGCCGCTTCACCGCCTGGACCTTTTATTGCCCAAACCTTGTTTGGAGCTGGGTTGTCAGCAAGACCGTGCAAAGGATGACCGGTAGGCACGGTCCGCTTCACGATGATTCCATCATCTACAAACTGGTTAAACATCTTGGTATGTGGGCTTCCGTATACCTGGCGGATTCTTGTGCTTGCAGCATTGTCAAGTAGTCCCTGAACGGTCTTTGGGCTGACCATCTGTTTACGAACATTATGAAACCAAGCCTTGGATATTGGGAACGAAACCCATGCAGCCTTGTTTATTACTGATAGAAGATGTTTTTTCATAGGAGTCCAGACAATATTCCATCTTGCTCCCTCATTTAAAACATTTTTACCAGGGTGGGATGTATCATAAGCTCCGTACGCAGATAAAATTCTCTCTCTAATGAACTGTCGCAGCACTTCTTCAGAAATTTTATACATAATAAAATTCTCCATATAAATTACAGTTTTCTAAAATAATTATTATCAAGCAAAGGTTTAATCCAATAACAAGGTAAAACTACCTACATGCAGAAAAAAGGTAAAAAATTATTAAATGAACTAGCGTGGCTAGCATGGCTAGGGAGGGGTGCACTCTCAGCAGCAAAACTCCTAGCAATAGAACAAGCTTTGCATGGTGCCGTTAAGTTTCATGGAAATCTCGATGAGTCAGAAGAAGCGGCCCTTATAGATTTTTTTAATAAATACAGCTGGGATATTCAAAATGTACAACGGTTGTTTTGGGTTGAGCTAGAAAACACTATACGAGCATCACCCTGGCAGCTATTTACCAACCTTGGGTTTGGTTGGGACTGTTCCGTGCCGCCAAAACCTGGAGAATCACCCGCGCCAATTGACACAGATAGCAGCGGTAGGGGAGGCGACCCCGCAGAGATACTAGGCGAGAGTATAAAGATATCAAGAGTATTCCTTAGAGAATCTGCCCAGATCTACGGTGGCGGAGAATCAATGTCTGATATGCCTGAAAGATCTTTGACAATGAATGTAAAGTTTGATAATCATCTGTATGGCACTGACAAAACATATTCTAATGATGTTTACTGGATAGAATCTGGAAGAACTGAGCTTGGAAAAATTCAAAGGCAAGGTGATCCATTTACGTACGAAGACAATTATGACGGAACCTGGCGTGTTGTATCAGCGCCTTCTACAAAAAAATTATCAATAGGTGCTACAATACCAGATCCAGCTCTGCCCGTAGATGATAATATTGAAGACACTGGGCAGATTCGTGACTGGGGAACTCCTCAGCAGGCAGAGGATGAGGGAAGAATTAGTTGTGGAAAAACATTTGATGAACTTAAAAGTGCTGCTCTTGTAAAAAAGGCTCGCATTCTATCCGGGGTAGCCCTGGGAACTGTAGATGGTATGGGTCTCAGGGCACTAAACTATATTGGATGGGATGGATCGAGAAGTCAATTTGAAAACTGGTCAGATGTAAACAAGCTTGCATCTAGAAGAAAATTCGCACGATTTTTAACAAGACCTTCTGCTAATATTGAAAAATATATTCGCGGCGGCAGAGATGGCGGCTGTAAGAACAGGCTTGCTACTGTAATACTCATGGCAAATGTTCTTATTGAGAACTCCATTGCTGCAGCAGCTGAAAGAGTTGCCAGCGGGGAAGACCTGTCTATAATAAATTATATTCAGATCAAGACTGGAAAAAGAATCTCTGCTGCTAGAGAGATTTCAAATATTGGTGTAAATACTTCAAAAACTGGCATAGTCGATCTCGTTAAATCAAAATGGGAGCCTATTGCAGATCTCCCACCCTATGATGATCTTGACTGGTCCAACCACCTGGACGGGACCATCTTCAAATTCTGGACAGATTCAGATGACAGATGCGGTAGAAGATTCGATCCTTCAAAGTCCTCAGTAGAAAAAATTCAACATACGCTTGGTATGGAACTGGGCAAGGAAGCGGAAATGAGTGTGGAGGAGAAAAAAGCTGAGAGAATCCGACGTGCGGAGGAGGAAAAACCCGAAGTTGTTTCAACAACAGCAGTACCATTTATTGGTGATGCGGAGGAAATTCGAGGCAAGTTATACGGTGAGTTAAAACCATGTCCCTCTATTTTCTACACATGCAGGCCTCAGATATATCCCTTCCCTGTTGATGGAAAGTCTGTAAGAAAATTCATGACTGGTGTGGGCGTCGCAGCAAATCAATTTAACGGAACCAGATCTGCATTTATACCAACAAGTGCTGGTAGAGCCTTGCAGGTGAAATGTAAATACAAGCCCACTGGCAAGGAATTTCACCAGCCAGATACACTAAAGATCAATCCTCTCTCTAGTGACGATGACTGGGAAATAATATCCCCTCATATTCGAGTTGATCCTGAATCATGGGAGGGTAGGATGGCCTATGGCGGCGCACAGAGATCTGGAGACTTCGATTTTGAACAACAATTAAATATTCTTGCCCAAAAGTGTAATGATGACTGGGAGTATGAGACATCAGACTTGCTAATTAAAGAAACCATGCTTGTTCACGCGCTGAGTGAAGTCTTATCTATAGAGAATGACTAATAGCTTATAAAAATCATTCTGCTATTAGAATCTACAAATCTTGGATCATCAGTTTTTCCTACAACATTGCAATTCTGATAGTCCTCTTGTACTGGGTCAAGAAAGTCTCGTGCCAGCATATCTCCAACACTGCCTAGAGCAGTTCCAATATAGTCAAGCTGTTCTCGAGGAAATGCCATTTTATACCTACACTCATAAATTCCAAACATTGCATTGTCAGAATCAGCAGTGCCAATCCTAGTCTGCTCATCATGAATTTTCTTAGCCCAATCAATTGCATATCTTTCTGTATACCAGTATGGACTTACAAATTCTGGCATAGCACTAGGGGGCTCACCATCACCCAATTCCCATTCATCGGGTGGCTTGTACGCCTGAAGAACATATTTTATATTTTCCTCTCCCGACAGACCGTGTTTTAAAAGTCTATTTGCCAACCACGTAACCTGAGGTTGATAGCTTCCCCAGGCCTTTGAAGGCTCTGGTCCCCACATTAATCCGGGAAACATTGCGAAATCTTCGTGAATTTTATGTTGCCATGGATCCTTAATCATAGTAATGTTTGATAACTCGATTCGTTTTTGTTTATCAAAAAATTTATGAATAGCCTCATAATAGCTAGATGTCTCTAGATCAGATGATTGCACAAACTTCTTTCCAGATAAATTTCCACTAAAGTCTGATCTTGCAGGCGGCGCTTGGACAAGCTTAAGATCATGAGTAGTGGCTGCTCTCTCTGGGGTATCTGCTACCCAGTCACCTAGCTCATATGCCCATGTAGGAAGAGGAAAGTGCCCGCCTTTCCACTCATCTTCTATCTCTTCGCCCGCAGCAACTGCTAGTTTCTTCGCAAGTTCAGGCGATGCTTCAAGAGCATCGTATAGCCATCCCGGCATCGGAATGTGACGGCCCTCCCACTCATCTAGTAACGGGTCTAGTATATATTTATCAATTTTCTTCGCGCCTGCCTGAACTGCCTCGCCTGGTGCATTGGCAGCTTGGCCCAGATTAGCACCTACCCGACTAGCTGTCGTATTTATATTAGGATCCCCTGTTATCCACTCCCAGGCGTCATTATCCCACTGCCACTCATCCTCGTTGAGAATTTGAAAGCTTTTTGAAACTTCTTCCTTGATAATTCTTTTTAAATAGCTCTCTGAGAATTTCATTACTATGCCTTGTAAATTTGAAAAAATCTATATACAATTAATTATGTTTAAACAAATACTATTTCTCGTTTTCTTTACTTTTTCAACATTGTCAAGTAGTGCTTTTGCACGAGAAAAAATAGAAAATTATCATGATAAACTATTTGACAATGTTGAATTTACTCAATATTCGTATGGTGATATTAAAATATATGCTGAGTCTCCACAAAAAGCTGAGATAGTTATTGGAATATTGCCAGCTGTACTAGAAAGTATTAACTTTCACAATATGAAGCCGTGTAAAGATCTAAAGGTTGAACTATATCTTCTTGATGATAAAGTGCTTTTAGACAGGGATGTAATGCATTTTTTAGACTGGCAGAGGTGGAACGATAAGGATATTTGGGGGTCATATGACTCTTTTCACAGTGGTGATACTGCTGAGCTTTATATTGGAATTGATCAACCAAGTGAAGGTATTTATGAGACAGTTGCACATGAATTCTATCACTACAAGCAGGATGCTATGTGCCTGTATAAGAGTGAGTCACCTGCACATACATTTGGAAAGAGATTTGTAAGCTCTCTATAGGGTCTTTATAAATGCCCTACTAACCTTAACTAGCTTTTTCCTGTCGTGAGATTCTTTTTCAGAAGGCTTGTCTTTCTCTATGGCTACACTAACCGATGATTTTCCTAGATTTGTCGGTGATCTATCGAAGAATACCTGTGTAGATCCGAAACCTTTAAATGCTCTTACATTGACATTAGACTCTATTAGATCAAATATGATATTTGCTATATCTTTTTTAGATTCTTTTCCCATTAATCAGTAGTCTTCTGGACACATATCGTTCCCATCAGGTGCCCCTCCGCCTGAGCAAGTTTTTCCTGGAGCTGGAGGTGTACCACCTCCGCCTCCCCCGCCTGGTGTGGGAACTCCAAGAACAATAGCTGTTAATTCTGCAGCGTATTTTACAATTTCAGACTCTGCATTAAGTAAAAATTCATCCCACGAAGATGTGCAAATTTTAGCTGATACCTTCTTAACAGCTTCTTTTGCTTGGCTTGTCTTCATTATCTCCTCAATTGTCTGAGCTGAAAGTATAGCCTCAAGCATCTCATCATTTATGACCAACCCTATGAGTCGATGTTTTTGTACGATGGCGGATATGCTCCTTACCTTTCTTGCCCTTGCTACAGCACCAGATGGCCCTGTGATTATATCATATATAACACCTCTTACAAAAGCATCTGCAACTGCATCGCAACCCTTGTGGCCATATTCAGGAACAGTCGTCGACCAGTGCTCTATTACACCTACCCAGTATTTGGAAGGTATATTTTCAAAACCGCCTGCAAGAACATTTCGTAGATGTTCACTTTCAACGCCTACAGATTTTAGAAAGTGCTTTGTAGAACCTATCTTTATAGCCATTCCTGCGTAGCCAAAGTACGGACGAACCTCCTCATCTGCAGCAATTGTATGTAATTTATCAATTACATTCGCATCAAATGCATCCATGTATTTTTTATATGCTTTACCTTGTCTAAGCCTATCAACCTTTGGAACGTACTCATCATCATCTTCTAGAAGTGTCGCTAGATCTCTTTTTTCATCTAGCATGAGCTCTTCTTTAATAATTTTTTCAAGTATTAATTTTCTTATTTTCATTTTAAAATTCCACTAGTTAAAAGATCTTAGAAGCACTTACAGCAGCTGCCATTAAAAACTGAACGATTGCAAATACTGTGATTGCCTTGGTTTTAAATGCCCTAAGATCTTCGATATCTTTAACATATCCTTGAAGTTGAGTGGGAGATACGACCTCGTCTATCTTCTCTTTCCAGACTTTAATGTCATCCACCCTGTCCTCTCTTTCGCGCATACGAGCAATTTCTTGCTTGAGCTCCTGAATCTCTGAATTCAGAGACTGAATACTTGCAGCAAGAGTTGTAAGCTCTTTAAGAACTAACTTTGAATACTCATTCCATCCATTTTGATTATCATTCATCAAGATCTCCTTTTATAATAGCACTGTACAAAGAATCATTCTTTACCCTTTTAATCAGATCACACTCACTACTTTCAATATCTTTGCAATGATGCTCAAGTGCTGCTGCTAGATTAACAAAAGATGTAACATTCATTGAAATTCCAAAAACCATATTTGATATACCTTCTGCGGGTATCAGCTTTGTTAAAAAAGTAGTATCATTATCTAAAATAGTGTATGTTACGCACTCGCCTGAAAGCGCTCTTTTGTGCATTTCTATATTTTTATCTTTGCTCGCATCGGAAAAAATATCATAAACTGATATTTCTTTTTTTATCTCCTGCCCGTTTTTAGATATAAATTTTAAATTTTCATCAACAATCCATGCATCCATCGGTATGGGAAAATCATTGCAAAACTTATCAAACAAACTTATTATTTTCAACCTGACAGAGTCTCTATCTACCAGTGTCTCTGTTAGCATTTTAATTCTTTCAATGTTAGTTCTAAGTTTCATATTTTCCTAGTACGGATAAATTCCCGCTATCATCATGGCTACTCTAATTGCTGATTCTGGATTGGAAGCCCACGACGCTGATTCTATTAGATCTTTTTTAGATATTCTTCCCATATCGTATAGTGAAACAGCTTCAATCATAGCTCTTGTAGTTGTGTATACCTTTCCCTTGTATCGTCTCTTAAGTTTCCTACCCTCGCTCATTATTTTATAATTCCTGGTCAAATTATCAGATTTTTCAATTGTATTTTCTAGATTTTTTATTGATTTTTCCAATAGCTTCATACTTTTTAAATAGTCAGATATCTGTACGTTAACCGGAACTTCCTTTCCATTCTTTTTGATACTTAGATTTGACAGTGCTACAAAAGGTTTATCAAGAAATAAATTGCTATCGGTCCCTTCTGGCCACCCAAGGGAAGTCTTGGATTTAGAATGTTTCTTCTTTGATTTTTTATTTTTTTTTGTAGACATTGTTTTAAAACTTACATAAGGTTTCTAACGACACCCAGCAATGCTTCCTTTGTTACCGAGCATGATGTTGACTGTGCGAGAGCTACGACTGCCTTGAGTGCTTCATCCCTGGATAGAAACGTATTAGATGTAAATACTTCATTTCCCAAATTATCATAATAGTAATCATCATTGTCAATAAAGTTACTCATCTCATCTGGCAAGTCATGAGATTCTAGTTCATAATCAGCTTCTTCAAAGGGCAGAGTCGAATCCATATATTCATCATCAGACATGGAACCTCCGCAGCCGCAATCTTCATCAAGTCTTGTACTCTCTTCTAGTATTAACCTAGCAAGATCACTTCTCTTTAGTATCATTTTACACCCTTGAAACATAATAATGTTTATGTGTATATGTATTTGACAAAATTATTTTTATCTCACGCGAGTAGTGAAAGATACCGTCAGTTTTTTAATAATTCTAGATAGATAATCAAGACAAAGATTTTCAATCTCATCTCTTGATAGCCACATCGCCCCTTCATGCTCTACGATACCAGTCTCTGGGTTTGGTAAAATTTCAACATCGCTATTTGAAATTGCTGGGTAGATTATTAAATTTTTATCACTGTATGGCTTTCCAATAATATCTTTTCTAGATATTAAAATTCCTGATTCTTCAAAGCACTCCCTTATTGCGCAGTCTAGTGAACTCTCTCCAGGCTTTATCTTTCCCTTTGGAATATCAAAAATTCCTTTCTTTTTTACTCTTGTCTCAATTGGTGCAACAAGGCCAAGGAATCTAATATTGCCATCGGGAAAAATCTTTCCGATTAAAAACCCTGCACCATTTTTTTTCAACGCTCTTCAGCCTCATCATATTGGTATACAGGAAATCCTCCCTGCATTGCACGTGCATCATCACCGTCCGCCTGCAGAGATGCAGCCGGAGAGACAAAACCTTGCTCATCAATATCTTCACCATCTTCATCTTCTACATCTGATTCAGAAAACATGGGAAAGTCACTATGTTTAGAATGTACAGGAATAGTAAACTGTTCTTCTATTATTTTATTGATTATTTTAATAATCTCAGACCTCTTTATTTTCACTTTCTTCTCCGTGTGTCAACGAAAATAAATATCCTAAATTAAGATAATTTTATTTAGTATTTATAACTAATTGATCTATTTCTCTTATAACGAGCTGTTTTCTTTCACGGTACGTAGTAATATTACCCTCTAGACAAAGATTATCTGATGAAAAATAGCTATACGGGTTTATCTCAAGCTTGGGAATATCATGGCTCCATATTACAATTGTTAAATAAGTGCTATCCTTACTTTCACTATTATAATTTAAGAAATATGGCGAACCGTTTACGTCGGGCTTGTGAACAATCTCATCTGGAGAATAGCATATCTTAACTTTCTCACCCACGTAAAAAGTTTTTGAACTCGAATTTGCCGCAGCAGTATTGGAAATTAACGAGCTCACAATAATGGCGGATATTAATTTAATCATATATTTTAAATCCTTTTATTTTTTTCTTTATATATAGCAACTTCACGGCTATTTTTTATTTTTTTCTAACAATTGTTCTCTTTCCAGAAGAATTTATTTTAACATTGTCTAGTTTTTTACTTTTTCTAGGTTTCTTAATGATGCAGCTATCATAAACAAAAGTTCGATCACCTGGTGCGTTAAACGGAATAGAACAATTTTTTCTTAAATCATCAATTTCTTCCTGATATACCATTTCAGCTTCCCAGCCACTGTAGCCAGGCCAGTCCATAGACATTCTAATTCCGACCCTTTTTCCTTTTGTTGGTTTCACTATTACACGCTCTAGTAGTCTAACGTGAACACGCGGAACAAAGTCACCAGCAATAGACTTTACCAAAACAATGTCTCCAACTTTATAGTTAGGCATTCATATCTCTTTGAGCAAGTAAATTATAACAATTTGTTATCATTTTATTAAAATTATTTTTAAAAAATGTTCTTATCTCAAATTTTAAATAAATGTTCAATAATTTCTTGCTCCGTGAAAAATCTCATGCTGCTGTCATGACATAGGACATGGTAGGTTACTTCACCATCAGAGCATGTTTTATCTACGTTTATTATTAAACCTATATACTCATCTTCTTTTTTTGATGTAGGTCTTCTAAAGCATCCCATATCACCAGTATTTAAAATAGATAATCTAAACTCGTTTAAATCTAAATTCACTACAGCTCGAGACCTCAATTGCTAATTATCAAGCAATATAAAAAAAAACAGATGACATTTTTCATGTCATCTGTTTTAATCTCTAAATTGAAAAACTAGTTAGCTGTAGTCTCACTATCTTCTGTCTCTATGTCAACGTCAACGTCTGTGCTTGAAGCTTCCTCGCCATCTGTAGTAGTAGATACATCCGCACCTGGTGCTTCACTCTCTTCACTTGTTTCACTCTCTGCATCAGCTCCAGGTTCAAATGTACATGTACCAAAAACTGTTGCAACAACCACAGCGCCGCCCACAAGGACAACACTTACCTTCCAATTTGTAAGAAGTTTCTTTAGTTTATCAATCATAATATTAAGTCTCCTTTTAATGTTGATGATCATTAAAAATATATCAAAAATTTGAAATGTTTAAGTTTTTTATCTTTTGTGGCGGTGAGGTCGAATCCATTTTTTATTCTTGCCCTTTCCAGACCAGTGACCATTGACATGTATAGTATTGTGATAATGGCTCTGGTGAGCAAGCGGAGGACCATGATGAAATCTTCTGTATGATTTTCCGTATCTCGGGTGTATCCAATGACCTATAGTCCACTTATTTTGATTCCAGTGACCTTCTATCCATATCCACGTTGTGTGTGTCTTATGTTGCGAATGTATATTTTTTGAATTGCCATGCGCATATGCAGTAGATTCTAAACCCACTGCTGTTAAAATTGCAAATATAACTGCTATTCTCATTTTTAAATTATCCCCTGTAGCATTACTACATATATTATACTGTAGCTCACGCTACATGTATTATAAGCTTGAGAGCAGCAATACATTCAAATTATTTTTAAAATTTTTCTGAAAGAGATCTGTATGAAGAGTATCTAAGACCATATGCATTAGATCCTGTATCCTTATAATTAGGATTCATAATGTGGTAAGATCTTCCATAGTGGCCCCACCCAAGAGCGTGACCGATCTCGTGCTCGATAACTCTTGGTTTATTCGCGTATCCTGGTATCATATAAATCGAAGCAGTGAGTATCACCCTGGTGTCAGATCTATATGCCACACTTGTCACTGCGAGATTATTTCCAATCGGAGTGTCGCTATTTATAATTTTAACCATAATTTCACCGTACTCTGCATCCCGTATGCACTCTGCGTCATTTCTAATAAACTTAACTTCTAGTATTGGATATCCTAATTTTTTCCAATAGCTCACGGCCTGACGTGCCCTTGTCTCTGATATTCCACTCGACTTGCAGAACGTAATCTTTGGTGTTATTATCCAGAAATGAGAAATTTTAGGATCAGGAAAAATTTTAATAACATCAAGAACTATTTGTGGTTTTCTAACTTCCGCTGGCGACTCATGTTCACAATCTTCTTTAACATTTTGATTGTTACAGTTAATCAAAAGCAATATTGATGCAATTATCATTATCCTGCTAGTCAATTAAATCACTGCTCCTGTTATTATTTATCTATCACTATTATATTCCATAAGATGTTTTTGAGATTGATTTGCAAATACACAAAAAAACAGCTACGACTAAGTCGTAGCTGTTGTATTTTTCTATTATCTTAGATTAATGACTAGAGTGTCACATCTGAGCTATAGTCAAGGTTCTCGTTCAAGAAAGTACGAAGAGCTTGAGCTTCACGGACCGTCATGGTAAGGCTTGTCTGGCCAACACTGTACTGGCTATCCTCGTAGGGAAGGGTCGCGATAGTTACGATGTTAGAACCTGCCTTCTTGGCGGTGGTGTTACGGTTGATACCGAAGCTGAAGCGCTTGGTGGACTTTGACTTATTATATGGCATGCTATATTCTCCTGTTGTTAGCATAGTATTGACATTTTTGTCAATTAAGAAATTCTAACATGTTATAGAAGTGTTTACAACATTTAATTTAATTAAATCAAGCTTCTTCAGTGAGTATATTATTATGATATCTCATCGTAGTCAACATCACCGTCACCATCAGTGTCAAGCGGATGCGGCTTCTTAGAAGGACCCCGTGCTAAGCTAGGATGATCATCTGGAATAGCCGGAGATAGCTCAGGTAAGTCATACCAGTCATCGTCTGCGTCAGCCTGGTCCATCCAGTGTCTCTCTTCATACCAGTCATCCATGTCTTCTCTAATGCGATACCAATCATCAACATCAATCCCGAGATATCTAGCTTGATCAACAGGTTCTGAGCCGGCATATCTCTTTGCATCTGCCATATCTTGAGGAGTAATATCTTCTAGATTTCTTGTGACACCAGAGCCATCATTTTCTATGTCAGCTAGAATGCTTCTCACGAGAGACGTGATGTCGTTGACAACTTCTTTGTGGGGATCAGGATCAACTGGTCGATCTCTTGTCTTACCTGGGATTCCTGCAACTATTTGGTCCGGAGAGTAAGATGCTATACCTTCCTCATATGCGACACTTAGTATACGTGAAAGCTCTTCTCTGTCACGCCCTCTAAGTGCCCTTTCAAGAGATTCATAAGTATCAACGCTTATGCTCTCGTTGAGCCCACGGAGCTCTTCCTTGATTATTCTTCTTAGATGATTACGATCTATTTGTATGGTTGATTCGTTATAGACCCCCGGAGAGCCGGAGTAGTCGAGGTACATGCCGGACCTACTAAGCTTTGCCAGGTCAATTTCATCTCCCTCTTCCTCGGCCCACTTCAAAAAGTTTGTGATGTACTCTTTCGCACGATCAGCTGTCAACCCATGGGCTTGAAGCTCTTGAAGAGCTTGCTGCTCATCTGACAAATGTGGAGGGTCACCTATCAATGCATCGTCATGAACTCCTGGAACACGTAATAGACTCAACAGAATGTCATCTAAAGTCTCTTCAAGCTCACTGTGATCTATATCTTCTTCAGCCTTGGCTGCAGCCTCTTCTTCGGCACGCCTGGCATAGGCACGTTCCATTGGGTTATTCGGACGCTCAGATGCGTAGCCTGAGAATGATTCCTTGATGATCTGTCTTAGTTGTCTGCGCGTGATTTTCATTTTATCTCTCAAGTTTTTCAATATTCTTCTTAAGCTTTCGAAGCTCTTGGATAGATGGTAAACTCTCAGCCATGGATTCATTGTCACCCTCATTGAGAGATCCTAATCCTGAGAGAGCTGATCCTACCTTTGCAACAAACTCTGAAATATTATAGAGTGTCTCTCTCATCTTTCCGGTCTGTATTTCTGCCTCGGCTTCAATAAGATTTGCAGCTGACTCGATTTTTGCACCTGACTTGCGAACGTTATTCCCGCCGCGGCCCCTTGCGAATTCTCGAAGTTCTGACTCGCGCTCTTCATTCTCAAAAAGCGTTCTCTCTTCATTTATTAACTGTCTTAATTGCCTGCGTGTTATTTTCATTTAATCACCACCGTATGTTATCCAGAGCTCAATGAGCTCCTCATACTCAACTAGTTCTTCCGGTGTCAATGTTTTTAACGCTTCATCAAGTGTCATAGTCATGATATCAATGCTCCAATTGCACCTATAAGCATAACTATGACAAACGCCAGGAGAAATCCCATTGAGAATCCTATCTTTAAAAGATCTGAATAGGATAACCCTCTCTGATCCATCCACTGTTTAATTTTCATAATATTACCTGCAGCTTAGCTTAGAAAAATTTTTATGTATTAAAAGTGCTGAGACTTGCTGCAGTATCGGGATTTTCCTGAAAATCTTTTGCTATGCTTAGTGCGACACCGGCTAGCTGCCTATTGTTAAGTCCGGCTTCATCAAATATAAATCTAATTAGATCTTCAAACTCATCAGCGTTGTCCACTTGAGAGAGCATACTACCTTTAGTTTCGCCACTGATGCCCACATCGTCCATCCTATTTTTTATCTGAATGACTATCGCCTCTCTTTCTGGCTCAATGAGCTCATCAGATACAAGAGCTTCTTCAGGCGTAACAAGATCCCCATCCGTTTCACGGAGAAAAACTAGGTCCACCAAACTTGTGCCATCACAAGGAGAAAATTCTAGCTCATCATCGCCCAACGGTTCGGGCTCGCCTGAGAAACCAATTGGAGAATGATTCCCAGCGTTGCTCTCACCAGTTTCAACATATGAGTGATCGACTGGTGTATCAATATTGTCACCCCCTGCCCATGCATCATCTAGGGGTACGACATCACTTGGGTGCCAGGCATCAGTAGAGTCAGGCGGATCAATGACATAATCTTCCTCTTCACCTGTTACCTGGAGAAAAAATTGCTCTCTAATAAGTGAGCGAAGCTTAGTGTGGCTAAGTATCACTTATTCTTTCCGCGCAGCCTGTCACGGATGCTCGCTAGACAACCGAGCATGCCGGCCCAGGCGCTTTTAACCCGTCCAGTGAGAGCTCCCCAGCCCTGCTGGAGGAATCCCAGCACTGTAGCCTTGGTATCGGACAGGAATTCAACTATGTGGTCCCAGACGAGGTCTAGGATACCTAGAACAAGGCGGAGCGGTGCAGAGAGCACCTTGAGCACCGGATGCCTGTCCTTACGTGACATCACCCAGGCCAAGAACACACCCACCAGCAACCCCTCGACACGCGGTGCATCGAAGTGAAGCCAGTGAGCAGTGCTCAGAGCGAATTCTAGCACGGCGGAGACAACTCCCCACAGCACAATAAGCAAATCAACAAATAAATTTTTAACTAAAACAACTATTTCCATAATTTTATCATTCCTCTATTATTTTAACCCACCGCCAGAAAGCTCGTCCTGGTAATCATCCTTGAACTCATTAACTCTATCATTAATCTCTTCAAAATCAATATTTGCCTGGTGCCAGGCTTCCTTGTCTAGATCAGCAGCTGCTATCATATTATCAACAAGGTCGTCCAGCTCAGCCCTATTGAACTCACCTGTCCAGCCGCCATCAGTAATAGCATCCCACACAGCACCCGCTACAATATCAACCATCTCTGCACGCTCTGGCGCATCAGGTCCGAAATCATAGTCCTCCCAGGGATCATCATCGTCAGCGTCATCAACGTTAACGCGATTCCCAGCCTGGTCATACTCCCAGTCTCCTCCTAGCTCGACCTGTGTATCCATGGCTAGCTCGTAGATTATCGCGGGCAATTCCGTATACTTTTCCACGTGATACGTGATCTGTGCTAATAGCTCTTTCTCCTCATCTGACTTCTTACCGTCTTTGCCTTTAGGCATATTGATGTCGAATTGATCTATAAGGCCAGTAACTATAGCATCAGCCAGGCGACTGACCTGGTAACTCTCTAGTGCAGGCAACTTATGATCCTCAGCGGCCTCTGCGAGCATTCTTCGATCAGTGCGTGATCGCGCGGGCTCATCATTCCAGTCACCTCGGAAAAAACTGCGTATTGCTGCGCGGTCAAAAGTATCTTTAGAATTACTCATAGTGTCTTCCCCTTTAAGTCTTCAGATAGGATGCTTATTATAGCGCGCCTTAACGCATATCTTCCGGACTCGGATTTGATGTGCTCGCGGTCGTAACGCATATCTTTCTCGAGATCCCTGAGGTGTTGGCGGTCAGCTCTCCTATTCTTGCGATAGTGGGAGCCTTCCTCAGAACCGCTATCCTCGTCGAGGTCCAGCGTCTCGCCGGCAAAGTCCAGCTCAGGGTCTCTCTCCTCGCCGTGTCCGTCTGGGTGTGTACTGGACAGAAAGTCCTTTCCGTACTCCTCTCTCATGGCCCTTTTTTCCTGAATCAAGGACATCATGGCCTCGTCGAGTATGCCCCTAAGTTCTTTTTGTGAGATTTTCATTTCTACCTTTGTCTCCTTTTTGGATTTTCCCTGTGTGGTCCTCGCGCGAGCTGATGTCATCTTTCCTGTCATCACATCACCCATGAGGTCTGCCATCTCGTCCCAGTCAACTGTTTTATTGCTGTTCTTATCATACTTGTTGACTATTCCCGTGATCGCACTGCTCTTCGCGTCAGTTTCACTTTTTTTAATCTTTTTAGCCTCATCAAGGATAATTGACAGAAGCTGGTCTCTATTGATGCGCATCTTATATTACCCTTTGCGATGAGTTACCTCTATAACTATACAAAAGATTCGGAAAATTTCTTTTGGAATTTTGTGAAAGTTTTGCTAGTACAGATTGTCTACGTTATGTCTGGTTACACTTTATATAATTTTTCCTAGTGATATACCTAAAATATAGGGGAATACATTGCACCAGGTAGAAACAATGCTAGAAACAGCTCTGGTTTGGATGCTTACTGGTATGATTGTCTCCATATTCTTCCTTGTTAAAATTGGTGCACTTAAACCTGACAACAGAGCAAGTGATGTGCTCTCCACAGTCTCAGGATATGATGAGTCCTTCATGCAAGAATATCTTACGGACACAGGTCAAAAAGTTAACCCAGAATAGTTTTGAAAATTTCTCCGGAATTTTTTTCAAGAATGATTACATTTCTTTTTTTCATCTGCGCCCAGTTTTTCAACTACCACGTGTCTCGTCATGTATGTTGCTCAAGAAGTAGTCTAGGGCATGATAAAGATCAGAGTTCAGCACTATGACTGAAGAGACGTAGCAAAAACTTTTGAAAATTTCAGAAAACTGCGAGAGCACTTAGGCAGCCCTGGATGGGCCCTAGCCCTGGGCTGAGCCTGCAGGGGCCCCCTGGCCTGGAGGGGGCGCTCCGGGCCCCCTAGGCTGTTTTCAGCTGATTTTAGGTAGCCCCCTCCCCAGCCCTTAGAAGACAAAAAGAAGGGGCCCGCCCTAGCCCTTGTTTTAGACTGGAGGGGGCCCCTAGAGAGGTCCTGGGGTTAGCAGCCGACAACCATCTCTGCTGCCAGGCTACCGTGGTTCTCCTCGTAGGTGAGGTACCGGTACTCCGCCTTGAGCCGCTGCAGCTCGTTGGAGAGCTCCTGCCAGGTGCTGTTGCCACCGGCACCCCGTTCCTCGAGGAGGCGGGAAGCCAGGCGGATTGCCTTCATCTGGGTCTTGAGCCGGCGGAGGGTCTGGGTTGTGGGGGTGCTGTCGTTCATGTCATGCTCCTTGTTGATGACTCTCTTATTATATCCCTGGAGCGTGCACCCTGCACGTCTTCCTACGACTGAATGAGTGCGATCCCCATGACTCCGAACATCATTGTCCAAAGGGATCCTGTGACTATTACGAATACTGTTGCTACTACCATGATACGCTCCTTCGCGCTTGTGTTAAGAGGGTATACTATACACCCTACTCTGAATGTTTAGGTTTATGCCGCCTGCTGATTGCCAGCTAGCGGGATGAACTTAAGCTTGACGTTATTGCCCTGGCCGATGTGGAGACGAAAGACGCGAAAGGCCTCGTCAATATTCAGGGTGCTTACATAGAGGGTACGACCCACATAGATATCGAAACGCATAACTGACTCCTTAGTCGGTAAGCATTAGAGCGTGGACTGCGGACAGGATGTTCGCAATACCGGGAAAACAGAATCCCAGGAAGAACCAGATGGCGGCGAGGGTCCACTCACCTAGAATGAGCTGGCCGAGGCCGGGGATTACGAGGGAAGCGATTGCTGCGATGATACCTTTCATGATACCTCCTTGGTGATACTATTATACCACTCTTGACTGATAGCTGCACGTTGAGAAGATGGCACGCCCTGGAGGATTCGAACCTCCGACCCTTGGCTTAGAAGGCCAATGCTCTATCCGCTGAGCTAAGGGCGCATGTTGAACATTATAAAGACGACCGCCCCGGTTGTACACCGGGACGGCCAAGTGAGGCTGGGGGTCCGGATTGGTTACCGGAAGCGGCCCAGCCTACGTTCTAGCTTGCGTCAGTTTCCTCAGCAGCTTCCTCACCGATAGCGCCGGCCTGCTGCTTCCACAGCGGGAAGAGCGTGATGCACTTCTTAGCGATCGCAATGCGCGCGCCCCGTGTGAAGTAAAGGTCAGCCGAGACCGAGCGACCGGCGCGGACATCATCCGCCAGGCCGTGACCGACCACCTCGGGCATACGAGCCTTGGAACCGTTCCAGTTCACCTTGAACCGTTCCGGGTAGCGCTGGTCAAGGTTGTTGACAGCGATGAAGTCAAAGCTGACGCCATCAGCGTTGGTGCAAACACCCTGCACAACCAGGGTTGCGAGGCCGGACTTCGGATGAGGTGCGAGGACCTCGGAGTCAGTGATATCGAATTCGTACTTTGCGTTGGCTGTAGCCATGGTGATTCTCCTTGAATCGGGGGTTTGGAAGGAATCCTTTCCTTCCGTGTATATATTATACCATTAGTAGCTGATAGCTACACGTTACTGGGCGAACAACTTGTTGTATGTGACGCGAGGAATCGTCTTCGACGTCACCGAGCCATCGTAGTTCTTGAAGAGGATGAAGTTGAAACGATTCGTCTGGTAGACCTTCGTCATCTGCTGCTCCGCGGCTTCACCTTCAGCTCCGTCCTCCCAGCGGACCTTGACCACACCGTGACCGATGAGCTCACTGACGCGACCTCTGTAGCCTTTGTATTCGACTGTGTCTCCCACACTAAGCATTGTCTTCCTCCACGAGCTTGAACTGGTGCAACTGTTCCCATCCGCCGCAGCCTCCGTAGATGCCTGGCTCAATCTCAACCGGCCCACCAGTTGAGTCGGGTGGCTCCTCATCCAGGTGCACCCATATACCGTCGTCGTCCTCCATGACTGCTGTCACTCGGTGAACGAGGCCGACCTCGTCTGGGTGGGGTCGAACGTAAGTGACCAAATCTCCTGCTTTAAGCATTGTCTGCCTCCATCTCAGCGACTTTGCGTTGGGTCCAGTCAATGAAAGACGGGACTCCGTAACCAATTGCGATGCCCCAGAGTGATACTGAAGCAAGAAAGAATGCGAATGAAAACGTCATGACAGACATCCTCCGCTAGATAGTGCCGCGAAACCCATCGCCAGGGCGAGTGATCCCATAGTTCCCAGGAATCCAAATATCCAAGCTTCCGCTGGATCGAAATCAAACATTGTGTCACACTCCTTAGCTGACATCTATATTATACCATTAGGCTGCGAGACCTGCACGACTTCCAACTTAGTACCCAGCCTCTTCGGCCTTGGCCTCGTAGATTTCCCACTGCTCCAGCTCCGTGCCTGGCGTGGGAGGTGTCACGCCCAGGGCGATGTCCTCGCGGTCCTTGCGGTCCTGCTCTGCCTGCCACTCCAGCTCTTCCTTGTACGCCGCCGCTGCCATGTCAGACATGCGGCCAATCTCCACCTCCAGCTGCGCCAGGGTGAGTTCCCGGTTGATGGAGGGACGGCACCCGCACCACTCCTTGTACACGTCACTGTACGTGCCGCGAGCGAATCGGAGCTCCAGCTCATAGACATTGGTGTGCTCCTCAGCAAGCTCCTCTGCCATGAGCGTCCAGAACTGCCAGCCTTCTGCAATTGCCTGCGCGTTGCGCGCGGCGTTCTGCGCCCGGATGTAACCCAGGACGTCGGTGTTGGAGAGGAGGCCAAGTTCGCAGGGAGTGAGAGTCATGAATAATCTCCTTGATTACCTATCTATTATACCATCTGTATATGATAGTTGCACGGGCTTACAGTTGCCAGCAGGCGCATCGGAATCCACCATGCAACGGGTCGCCGGGCTCCCTGGCCACACCACATGTGGGACACGCCATCTGCCCTCGACTAATGTGCTGTTGCACTGCCTGAGATTCGCTGAGTATCTTTCTGATCTCACGAGCTGCCCTAGGTATCTCATACCTGAGGAAGATGATGCAAGCAATGACGAGGCACCACCCGAAAACGTCAATCCATGGATTCATTCTACCACTCCTTCGGTGGGATTCTTGTGCCGCATCTTGGACAGATGCCCTGCACCCAGTCTGGCTTATGTGACTCGACTCCGCAGAATCTACAGTAGTACTTCATGCTGCCACCTCCTGCGCGACGGCGGTACCGACTCGGCCGTAGTCACCCCACTCCCGGACCACCAGCTTTCTGGCTTCCTCTGGACTGTAGGCCTTGACCTCAACCTGTGCCTTGGTCAGTTCAGCCGGACCGCGTGCGTCCAGCCGGTCGTCGGCGTATGCCCACCACTCAACGGGGACGAGATACTCAGCAAGCTCTCCTCGCCCAGGGGTGGGTGCGTGATTTGGGAAAAAGCGGCAGCGGTAAGTTTTGATAGCCACGTGGGCCTCCTTGGTTGGTGATACTATTATACTACATTGGCCTCGGTGTTACACGTTCGTACGTGTGTTCGAAGGGAATGTTCATCGACTCCCAGTACCTGATATTCGCGAGCATGTCGTCTAGCTCATGTTCACTGAATGTGTGTGTCACCCACTGTTCTCCATCAGGATGTTCTTGCGGTGTGATCAGCACTCTTATCGTGTGCATTTCTCTACCCAGCATGAAAGGACGAACATACCACGCCGCCTTCGCCCAGCCAGGCAGCTGCCTCACCGACACACGTAACCTGGATGTCCTTTGGCTCAGCCCAGCCGCTATTGCCATAGTGAGCTCCGTCATGGACCCAATGCCACCCTTTGTCCTCGACATACCGGAACATCATCTCACCTGTCTGGCTATCAACGCTCGGATGGATCCGCTTGGCAGCAACCGGGTTACTTGACACCACGACTGCATCGCTGTACGTGTCGTAATCGTTGTTGACGTCTTGACTAAGCTTCCACAGGAATAGCTTCACTTACCACCTCCAGCCAATCTTTTGGCTCATAATCTACTTTGCCCCAGTTTTCCACCCACATTATGCCGATGCGTCCTCGAGTGCTGTGCTTGTGCCTGAACTGAGGGACGTCATCAATGACAATGCCCAAGCTCGGGATCTCTCCCTTTGCCAGGGTCTGGCCAGGCATGTGAATCAGGTCTCCAGCTTTCATGCTATCTTCTCCAAGCGATCTCTGTGGTACCGCGCCTCATATTGATCGAGACCGTTGATGATCGGCGTCGCCTGACCGTAAAAGATCGGGCTCCGCATCCCTTTCACGTCAGCTTTGCGGAATACAGCCCAGCTGTATTGATCGTCGCCGTTGAACTTCTTGATGGTATACTTCATTGTATCTCCTTGGTGGTACTATTGTACCACAGGTTGGCCAAACTTACATGTGTCTTGCGACCTGGTCACCACCTTTGTGAGAGTGCTCCAGTGGTGATGGGACGTGCGTCGACCGTTCACCAGCGGGATTGCGTCAGGATTCCTAAGGCTCTTCTCCCACAGTACCGTGATGCCTTCGCCGAGTGCCTTGCTCTGCTTTGCGACCACCCGACCGATGAGGTCGAGCCTGTCCACGTGAACTACCTTGTCTCCTATCTTCATACTGCCACCTCATTTGCAAGACGGTTAACCCAGTGTCCGAAGCTATTGGCAACCACTGACTTGCACTTGATGATTGCCTCTGCTTCGTTACGTGCCTTGATTGTGCGGATGCCACGCTTGATACCTTTGCAGGTTGGCTTCTCAAAGTGTACTTGGTACTTAATCATTGAATCTTCCTTGATTGGTACTTCTATTATACCATTGACTGCTAATAGCTACACGAGCCTCAATGCACTAGGAATGTGCCGAGAGCAGTCATTGGACTTCCCCCACTTAACTAGGATCACTGGAGGTCCTGACGGCCACCTCTTAGTCACTGCGACAACTATTCCGCACTGATCTGGATATTCAACATGACGGACACTGTCATTCACTTTCAAACTCATTACAGCTTTCTCTTCTTTATGTGGGTCCATACCAGGATTCCCACCACCCAGATGACAAACCACACGAGGCCCATAAGAACCACGCTAGACGGCCCCATCAGGAATCTCCCAAAGGTCATGCATCTGCATTTGTGACCCGCTCTTGCCATCTGAATCACTTACTGTTCCTCGCACCAAGAAGCTAAACGTGTGGTCCATACACCAGTCATTACTGAAGGCGATACCTCGTCCGATCATGGTTACTGTTTCTTCGTCGCAGTCATCATGTGACTCGAACTCGTGGACTGAGTAGTTGAGGTTACCACTGCTGCCCTCCTGTTCCACGTAATCCTGCAGGTCTTCCATTCCCTCGAAGTCATCTGCGCTGCCGATAACGAAAGTAAATGTCTTCATCGTACGAATCCCCAGCTGGCCATCTGAAGCCACTTCATTGCCCGGTCCATGTTCCTAAGAGTTCCTCGAACGATATCATCGCCCCTGCCGCCAAAGACATCTGATGTCACGTCCACGACCCCACCATCGAGTGGGTCAGTGTAGAGCAGCCGTATATCTGCACGCGCGATGTGTGCCATCCGTCCAGCACTATTGTCCAGGCTCAGGCTCACCATCTTTGGCCCGTTGTCAAATACGACGTTAACGTGCTTTGCCAGATTGTCAGTACCGAGGTCGCTACCGAATGTCATTGTTGTTGCTGAAATCATTATGATTCCTCCTTAGTAGGTGTTACTATTATACCATTAGCAGCTAAATGCTACACGCTATATACACAGTTCCCAACGATGGACCCGTAACCATACATCGACCTGAGCATGCCCAGTGCCTGAATCTGATCGTCAGCTCGTACCTCTGCTACAAAGTCGTGCTGACCTGGAATTCGAATGGTTGCTCTATATAACCGCATGAGTACTCCTAAGCATCGATTCCGAATGCAAGCGACCGCTGTGCTGCAATGAGATTCAGCACCTTGTTCACGTGTCTGCTCTCTACAAGTGCCTGCTTCCTATCTTCCAGCGACCTTTGTCGATCTCTTGTAATGATATTCGCCGCGTCACCTTTGTCAAGCAGATCCTTGATAAGAGCAAGACCAGCTAGGCCGCATGCGACTTCGTGTGCGCTGATGACTGCTTCTTCGAGGGGTGTAAGTTCCATGTGATCCTCCTGGACCAATATATTATACCACTGGGAATTGAGATATACACGTGCACGGGGGATTTCCCCCGTGCCATGCTGGCCTTAGGCCGCGGAGCGTACGAGCTCCACCACCTCAGCCTTGGTGATACCCTTTCGGTGAGTTCCCGAGACACCCAAGACCTTGGCCTTGGCACGGAGCTCCTTGAGTGTGAGATTCTGAAGACCATCATCTTCCTCAAGGCTTGCGGCACCGGTCCGAACCAGCTTGCAAGCCCGAGCAATTGCAATGCGCTGACCACGGGTGAATTCAGAATCAGCAAGCGACCCGCCGACCGATTCACCTTCAACTACCTTGAAGAGAGGCTGTTTGTTGCCCTTGGGACCCCAGAGAATCGTACGAGCCTTGAAGGAAGCACCATCGATCAAGCCGACTGCCTCGAAGGCAGGTGCCTCCGGATCTTCTGAAGTGGTGATGAGAGAAAGAATACGGACATCGAACTTGGCCATTGTTGGCCTCCTTGTTTTGGTTTTAGGAAGGATCCTTTCCTTCCGTGTTTCTATTATACCACTTAATCATCTAAGTTGCACGTTTTGAAAATGTAGGGTTGGTGACTGTCGGAATCATTGTTTCCCGCCGACATCGGTGTTCGCCACTCGGGCGGCTTTTTGCTGTTACCTCCGGCACCGTCGCGCCTTGTGTTAACTCTGGAAGGGACCCTAGCTCCTCCCAAAAATGAATAAGTTCCCCGCTGACAAGTGGACCGGACGAGGACCGGTGATTGGAGGGACACCTTGACTATTCCCTTGTAGCGCCAACCGCGCAGGTGGTGGAGGAACCTAGCCTTCCGGCTCCAGACGGCCGGTGTAACCAGCGCGAGCAGTGTTCCTTGCCCCTTGTGTTTATATTATACCACGTGTATATGAATGTTACACGTGTGGTGTATCAGCTGTGATCTGTTCACCTTGCGCTTCGATCCAAGCGAGGATCTGAACCTGATCAGCACGGAGCAGGAGCTCGGAGCGCTTCACCGGTGCCACATTCTTGTATGTGTGAGGATTCCGATACCAGTGCCCTGGCGTTTCCTCAACGAACATGTCGACCACCATCTCTTCGACGGCCATTCTCAGGTGCTGCATCGGATAAGGACAGTTCAAGCTTCCTAGCAAGCGTCGCAGGTGGTCATGACGTCGCTGGCCTTTCTTCCATACTCGATGGTCGTCGCTGTAACCGTAATACCAGTCATGCCCTTTCAATTGATCGTACAGTGCTCTCATCACATCACCTTCCCGCGGCATGCGTTCTTGTTTGCTGCCTTCTTGCGATCAGTGAAAGTGTGAGCTGCACCTCGCCACATAGCGAGCGTACCTCCGGCCTCGAAGTGGGCCTTACGAGCTGCAGACTTTGCCGCCTTCCGCGGGTCCCAGCTCTTCTTCTTCTTTCTTTTGGCCATGTCTGCCTCCTTACCCACATATTATACCACTGACTCCTTAAACCTACACGCCGCTCTGTATCGAGCGTAGTGGAATCCTGATGTGTCGATAAGAATTGTGTCGTTGTCATCTATGCACCTCACGATGAATTCGATCGGTCTATCGAGCGAGCACCAACATGTCCATAAGATCGGGAGCTCAGCAAAATCAGGTAGCAAGAAAACGAGTTCTCTGAATTCTTTGTACGGCACACTGATGATTCGATAATGAGGCGGCACTGGCCACACTCTTTCATCATCAATCTTCCATAGAATCTCTGATGCTGCAAGATCCTGCGACTCCCAGTCCAGGACAGTGGCATCACTAACGAACCATTTCTTTAGCAGCGGGCCGTGTTCATACACCTCACCCACTACTCACTCCGATCACAGTCGCAGCAGGCACGCGGACTTCATCCACACTGTACGGTACCTCATACCCCCACTTTGAAAAGAACCAGTGGAATACATCATCAGCCTGACCCTCATCATTCATCTCACGTTCAAATGCCTCACCTGTGTGAGGGCAAGTGAATGACAGCTTGATTGGGTACTGATCTTCACACTCTTGACAATCCATATTGTTCTCCTTGGTATGGCTATTATACCATTCACCCAAAAGAGTTACACGTGTCAACGACCCTGAACCATCCGGGGGAATCCTCGATGTCATTCCGAACAAGGTGGACATACACATCACCGAACCCTTGTAGATATTCAGTATGCTCGCTGTCATAGCCGCTCCACTTCGATTCAAGAAGCGTGCTAGCATGAACAATAAGCTCCCCATCACTTGAAGTATACGGAACTTCGAACCGTTCACATTGTTGTCTATCAAGATATATCTTCTCCATACTTTCTCTCTTTTCATTAAGTTAAACTATTGCCTGACTGGGTAAAGATTATTCTCATAAACAATCCGCACCTCTGAACCGCAGAGGCACGACCACCTGCAGAACTTTGTTTCATATGCCAGGTACTCCCTGGCAACAAGTGTTGCGATCTCACCGCTGTCCTGATGCCAGTCCTTTCTTCGGATTTTCACGAGCATACCTGGCTCGAGGTTCTTAGACATCTAGCCATTCCCCTCTTCAAGTCGATCGAGAATCCAGGCATCCGGCTCACCTGTTCGACACTTCTGAATGAGATAGGGCATCTCATCAGCAAAATAGTTTAGCAGCTTCTCAAAAGCTGTCGTCTCGATGAACCCAGCATTCTCATAGTGTGGGTTCGTGAGGTAACAATCAACGATGCTAATCTCAGCCTCACTCAGGCCAGCTTCTTCACAAATATCTCTCATCTCAATCTCCTTTGTATCATCATAGAACGTAGTTCCTGTGCCGCCTGTCATCCACAACCTCGAAGGTTCCTGAGTGGTAGTTACCGCACCTTACCGCTTCACCGTCAACTGCCAGGAGAACATCGACATATACATCTCCCTTGCCATCATCACTGTGCTGAGAATTGAGATTTGTCTGCCTGACCTTTGTCACGATCCCAAAGTGCCCTACTGGAATAGGTGACCACCCTCGACTCTCATTGACAACCGGGTTTGTTCTTACCTCAAAGATATTACGAACTGTATCGCCTACTTGCATTCTGCTTCCCATCCTTCAAAGTCTGTGGGCAAGCAACCAATGTCCCGCGCTCTCTGCTCGATCCCGACGCCTGCATTAACATTTATTGCATCGACGATAGGCTCCATCTCTCCGAACAGGGCAAGGAGCTTGTCTAGGTCATCAGCTGAGCACTCATAAGCGAAGCCTGGGTCCTGATCATACATTTCTCTAAGCCAGAGCTCTTCAGCGTGTGTCATTTGTTTCCTCTGGTAACATTATACCATTATCACTTTAAAGTTACACGCGAGGATACAATCTCTATATCCCGCGGGTCTGCGATTATCTGACGAGGGTGATCTGTTGGCGAGATCATCCATCCGTCACCCCATACATCATTCACCTTTTCAATCAGGAATCCTGTCTTTGTGCCGTAGAACCTTGTCTTTACTTTTACCAGGTCACCGACTTTCACAGAGTATCTCCCCAATGTCACAGTGCATAGCACATCCGATGAATGGACTGTATGTATCACATCCGTCATAGAGTGCTTCAAAAGGTGCGCCCAATGCCTCAGGCTCCGGTCGAATCCTAAGCAACGTTGCCCAACGACCGTTACCAACATCGAAGAACCTGTCTCCAACATTGAGCTCTGGCGCTTGATGCTGTTCTCTTCGCAGGATGATTCCGTGTTTGCTACGATGTAGACCGTCTTCGTGAATCCAGCTCATGCTACCACATTTGCCAGACGGTTGACCCAGTGGCCAAAGCTGTCTGGAATCCGAGAGCGGATTCGAAGGATCGCTTCACTTTCGCTGCGTGCCTTGATGTTCCTGATTCCGTGCTTGCCGACCCAGCCGATATTCCGTTTGAAAACCTGGTATTCAAAATGTACCTGATACTTAACCATAAGGTAACCTCCTTGGGTGCCTTTATTATACCACAGTTGCTGGTATGTTACACGGGTTGCATTGTGATGCAGCAGCCTGAGATAGCATGGAGCACGTGACCACCAGCGAAGGTGATATCGTAGTATCCAGTGAGAACCTTCTTCAGGCTCACGATCTCCTCACCTTGCATGGCGATGACCTCTTTGTGAAACATCTCGTACTCATCCTTCTCATAGCCGAAGGCACCCATATAATCTGCTGGGTGCCGCACGATGTCCTCAGCGGGATTGAAGATGAATTCCATGTGTACCTCCTTGGGTACTTATATTATACCACAGCTGGGTGCGGATTACACGTATCGTGCATCCCAAGTTTCTTGACCAAGCTCCATGATCGAGTGGCCATTCTTTCCGACTGTATCGAGCCACGCCCAATCGTTGTCCCCGCCTTGAATACGAGTGTACTCCTCGAGACGTCCAGCGTCGAGCGTCATCTCAGCAATCATCTCTGTCTCAGAGTCATATGAATCCAAGAACTCATAACAGTCGTAACCGATCATGTCCCAGACAGTTGCCATTCCATTCTTGAGCTTCTTGATCTGGCCTTCCGAGACCCCAAACTTATTTGCGACTTCAGCGATTGTAGCCATGTTACCTCCTAAGGTGCTTATATTATACCATGCTAGCGCGCTGCTTACACGCGCGGGAAATTAACAGGATCAAGACGATTCAGGAGATCAACAGCTTTAAGCCACTCCTGACGTGAATGACGTTGCGTCTCCGGAAAGAGTGATTCCTCGACCTCACGCCTGTGCTCATTCGAGTACACAGTCAGCGCACTGATCACAGTCCACATCTCTTCCTTGGTCATGTTAAGCACCGTGTCATCCATCCTATTTAAACTCACCGCGCAAGAATTTAACCTCGAACCACTCGATGGTGTGGTTCAATTCCTTTCTGAGCTCATCACCCGCTGCGGATACCTGTGTACACCAGTTCATCTGATTGGTGCTCACATTGATCTTGCTGGTGTCATCGAGCTCGTCGAACAATTGCTTCAGCTTATCCTCAAAGCAGTCTGTAGCCTCGTCGAGGATGTTCTCAATCTCGATGTTATCTTGAAGGGGCATATTATCTCCTAGAGGTCCGTTCCGTGAACCTTGTTATAAGCGTCGAGCAGGTCACTGATCGTGAGATGCCCAACCTCGTCTCCGTCAACACTCTTCATGTCATTGCTGTTCTCGAGTTGTTCCATCCCCTTGGGGGTCAGAAAGTAGATTGCAGCACCCTCAGCACCTGAATAGGTGGAGCTGTCGTCAAGGACAGCGAAGGGTCCGTAGATAAACTCACCCAACCCAGTTTCGGGCCGTTGAGTGTCGGGAACAATAGATGGAGCAGTTGGCATGATTTTCCTTGGTTGGTACATTATTATTATACCACTCTAGCAATAAAGCTACACGTAAATGGTGGGTCAACTGGGGCACGATCCCAGAACCTACGGCTTAAAAGGCCGGTGCTCTACCAATTGAGCTATTGACCCGTTAGCGTGCTTACACCTTTGTCAGGTGATTAAGAGGTACACGCCAGATGCAATCTCCGACGTCGACCTTTGCGAACTTCCGCATGATCTTTGTGACCTTACCTTCAGCCATCCGGCCGTCATTGTCTCTGAACGAGACCTGGCTGCCGATGAATAGCGTTCGCTTCATCCGCTTATCTTCCTCTGAGCGGAGCCACTTGATTCGCTGAACAACAGCTGAGTTGAGTGTACGTAGCTCATCGAGAGATAGTGTGTTAACAGATAGTCCGGGGTGTTGTGAAACTGGCATTGTTTCCTCCTGCTATTATTTTAACTTAAACTGCACAAAGTTGCACGCGTCGAATAGTGCTTAGAACTCGTATTCAGGTGCGCCAGGCACAGTCTCTGATGGAACAATGATGCCACCCTCCCTAAGAGCGACGATCAGCTTAACGAGAACTGTCTCAACATATCCCAGTCGCTGCTCCAGCTCCTCATTCCTTTCAACCAATTTTCTACACTGACCTGTCAGACCATCGATCTGGTGTTCCAGCGTTATATTATCTCTCATTTCTTTCTCCTGTGTGGAGCCACCTGTCGGATTTGAACCGACGACCTGCTGTTTACAAGACAGCTGCTCTGGCCAACTGAGCTAAGGCGGCATTAAAGATCCGTCGAGTCATTGGGCCAATGGGAATATCCGTCGAGAGCCGATAGCATAATCTGCAAAGCTCTGTGAGCGAACTCCTCCCTGTCCTCGTCCAGGACAAACGGACCTGTGCTCAGGTCATCCATATCATCCAAGTATGATGAGACCTCTGCCTGCAGAGCACGGATCTCCTCCATCTCCTTCTCATGCTCCTCATCCTCCCTGCGCTTCTTCCATGCCGCGAAGTCAACTAGCTCACCCATCTTATCACCAATTCGCCGGATCATCTGGGTCCCACAGTTCTGACTTCCGCTTGGCCTTGAGCTTCTCTCGGGCGTCGATTCCTAGCTGCACAAAGACATCCTCAGCAGCCTGAAGATCACTCATCGAGATCTCGCCTGCCTCATCGAGCACAACCTTAGCGGCGTTACGTCGCTGGGATCTTTGCGCGTTTAGCGCATCCATGATCACGTCACACAGCCTTGTGAGCTGATCCTCCTCCAGGCGTAGCGTGAAGCTATTACCGAATCGAAGAACAGTCTGATCTCCGTCGAGATAGACCTCGAGATCGATGCGACCGCCGTCGTGTTTAAGATTTCCGCTAAAGTGAATCATTGGTTTCTCCATGTGTCTGTAAGTATATTATAACCTAGTATTACGCAAGGTACACGCCTAGCGTTGTGAATGATGAGAATAATCCCAAATTGGTTTCTCACTGCGGTCTATGAATATTGTGCTAATTGAATCACGAACCGACCACCCTTTGATGAAAGCACACCCGTGCCCGACCAACATTATCTCGCCGTGAGCTCGATCAACAGGCACCTCAATGGAGAAACTTTCAAAGATCGACTCATCATACTCCTCACCCTTCGACTGATAGTGCTTGATCAGATCCTCCACCGAATCAAACATCGAACTCTTGCCGATCAGATATCGGAAGGTGACATTGTGCATTAGTCACTTAGCTGCGTCGAGCTTCTCAAGATTGATACCAGACATGTACATGTTCTTCTCATCTGCTGCCGCTTGCTCCCAGCTGACTGGATCACACGCTCGACAGACCGGCATCTTGCTGTCGGGATGCTTTGTACAGGACCCCTCCTCGCCACACATTGCACAGGTGCATGTTTGAATTAGTGGAATGAATTCCATTGCTTACTACCTCATGTTGCTGGCCAAAGCGGCCTATATAAATAATACATTAACTAAAATCAATTTACACGCCAGCGTCCGGCCCACGCCATCGCCAGTCTCTCGACAGTGACTTGCCATCATTAGACCACACAAAATTCCAATCCTTGAGCATGGGTTCACACCACCTCGCGACATTCATATTGTCGAAGTACATCGTCATGAGGATGTGCCTTCGATCATTCTTCCAGGAGCGTCGCTCCCGATTGAGTTCGATGCCCTTCTCGATGATATCAGCGAGTAGCCACTCCTTGAACAGAGCTCGATCATCCTTAGGTGCCTTGGGCATCTCGACGCTGTTGAAAAGAAAGTTAACAATGTCGTCCACAGCTCGATGAGGACCGTCCTCCCCTGAGTGACAAGCGACGTGGACTCGATAGTCCTCGACATTGATGACGCCGAACGGCCCAGTCTTGAACTCTCTCCTGGCATAGATTAGGAACCCGATCGACTGGTTTCTCCTCCAGCACTTGAACTCCGATCGAGGACCGTACCCAGCGTTGCCAAGCTCATTTATTTTCTCACGCATGTAAGATTCAATTTCATCGATCTCACTGCACACCTATGTACCCTCTACGTTGCGAAGGTGGCAAACGTCAACCACATCGCGGTCGTTGTAAGAATGAGGGTCGACACGAGCCAGATCCCCTTAAGTATCTCCGGGACGATTTTAAGCATCGACCTCACCGGAGCTGCTCTTGCTCTTCTTCATGTTCTTTCTCTTGTCCCTGTCTCGTGCCGACCCAGAGGTTTTTCGCTTCACATTTTTCTTGCTCAGCTCGACCTCAATCAATCTCTCCAGTCTCTCCCGTTCTTTCTTCGCACCAATATCTTTTCCAAGCATCTTGTCGAGGTGCTCGATCTGTTGAGAATTTGTCCGCTCGAGCCGGAGCTTTGCCCTCGACTCCGCACTCTCTCGCAACTCTTCTCTTCTCGCTCGTCCTCGATTAATTTTTGACCTTGACAACCCGTCTCCGCTTGTAGATAATTTATCTTACCACATGGGAGTGTAGTGTACACGTTTTTAAAACTTTTTTTCGCTTGTACACTCCTCGATGGGGGTGTAGAATAATAAAGGTGGTGACAAAGTGTCGACGGAGAGCTAAAGCTCGTGACGTTGTGTCAAAATGAGTGACAACGTGTCAAAAAGTGTGTAATGTTGTGACAATTTGTCATTGTGCGCGCTCACCCTAAGTCCTCGACGTACGTGCGCGGGCGCTCGATCCTACTGCTCGATCATAGCACGGAATTTCCGTATATGTGAGTGCTCGATGCCACCGCAACATGCGAGCAGCCTTTAGTAGTCCTTGTGCCACGTGTCCCGGAAAAAGAGAAGGAGCACAGCCTCAGAGGTAGAGAGTGCTGTGCTCAGTAAAAAAAGATAGTGCCCAGAGCCCGATGCATACGTACGCGGGTGCTCGCCCGGGCGCTCGATTTACCAGGGTCGTCCAGCACTCTCAAGTTGATTCAACAGCAAGGAGATCTCATCGGAGACGGCGTGCTTCACTACTTTGGCTTCAAGATCATCAATGGTCTCAGACTTGATCAGCTTCACTAAGCCACCCTCCTCACCCAAAAGTTTATCTGCAACTTCCTTCACTCGATCCCAGGGGCCTTGCATTTTCGCCATTGCGTGATAAGACCCAGGACCGTGCTGTTTCACGAGATGATGCAGCTCCCATATCTCCTTGAGATATTCTAAAACTCTTTCTTCGTCTGTCGTCCAACCCTTAAGCTCATCTACCAATCCACTAGCCAGCTGAGTGATGATTTCGAAAGCTTGAGAAGTATCCTGTTCTTTAAGAACTGCTTCCTGAATAAGCTGTCTTAGTTGTCTACGGGTTACGCGCATGATTCCTGTTCTCCTCTATGCATGTTCTTATATAACTATTCAGCCACTCTGATCTTTTATTGGTTAACCGCCCTCGAGACCCTAGTCGCGGTGTGCTCGCCCGTGTGATTGATTTACTGTTCTCCATCCCCGTAGAATTGAAAGATTATCCCGTCGCCCTCTGATCCTGGAGATGGGTAACGACGGAATCGTGTCACTGCTGGATGATCGACTGTCATTAGCTGATCTCCGACTGTCTGGTAGGGAGCACTGTCAATAGGAATCTTAATAACGTCACCTGCAAATATTACATTAGGATCTGTTATATCTGGGTTGTCTTCCAGAACATCGTCTATAGTAAACTGTTTTCTTACAAAGTTTGTAACGATGTCATTTAGTCTATCACCTGATTGAACGTGATAGTCTGCTAGCTGGCCTGTATTGCTTCCGCTATAGAAAAAGGATTCTCTAGTGAGCTGACGTCCTCTGCTCAGTTCTTCCTGAATTATCTGTCTAAGTTGATTACGAGTTATGCGCATGATTCTATCTCTCCGTGCCCTTATAACTATTCATCTACTCTGTTCTTTTATTGGTTAACCGCACTCTTGAGTTGTTCCCATGCATAAGGCCAGTCAATGCCTCTCGGGTCAGGATCAATTAATTTTCCCGAAGCAGTAGACGTTGTTGCTCTTCTAAATGCGTCGCCTCCATGCGTGAGCATTTCACCTGGAGCCGCAGCCATTTTGGGAATTAAAGTTGATGCAATTTCTATTGCGTATGGAATAAGATTTTCTTTTAAGTCATCAAAATCGATATTATCAACATCAACTTGAATTTGCTTTCCGCTTGCCGAAGCTCCCAAATCATGAGGGTATGCATCCAAAAGGACTTCACCTATATTCCACCCAATCACCCCCGATGCATACGCAATTAAATAAATTCCATATGCGTTTTTTTGCCCTGATTTAAGTGAACTAAACAGTGAGCCTTGTTTTATTCCAGCTCTTTTTAGCAGTGCTTTACCAAGCGGGTTTTTTTCGATATGCATTGCTGCATCTTTTGCAAGAGAAATATACGCTCCTATAATTTTTTGAAGCATTTGCGGTGTGTAATAGTGATAAACAAGTGCAGCAGGATGAACAGGAAGCCAAATCATTCCTCCTTCGAGAAGAAGCTCCTCCTTGATAATCTGTCTTAGTCGTTTTCTAGTTATCCGCATGACCTATATAAGTATTCATCTACTCTGATCTTATATTGGTTAACCGCGATTCCAATACTCTGTGCCGTAATCTTGGTGGAGATTGTTAACCACTGACTGGACCTGGTCCATTGCGTAGCCCTCACCCTTGTCCTGGTGATCTGGTGCACTATTGGCAATCTCGTATGCTTCGCCTAGAAGATCTCTAACTTTATTAAGAATCATAGAGACCTTGTCGTCTGGATCCATGGTGTCTTCCTGATCGTCGGGTATTCCGTTGCCATCCACATCTGCGTCGATAGTTTCCTGAATGATTCTTCTTAGTTGATTACGGGTAACGCGCATGATTCTATCTCTCTCCCTCTGCGATTCTTATATAACTATTCAGCCACTCTGATCTTTTATTGGTTAACCGCACTCATGTTCATATAGGAGCTTTGACTCCAAAGCTTATCTATTCTCACTTTTTTCATTGAGGACTTCCTTTTCGGTAAGCATTCCCGTCTCTTGGGAAATACCTGCAATTCTCATCCACGTGTCTGCGCTTTCACTAAGCTGACCTCTTCCATGCCTACCAGAGGGTCTTCGTCCCATTCCCGTGTGCGGTGGGAGATCCTCACCTAAATCGTCGTCTCCCTGTGGTTTTAAAATCCACATTCCGGATGCAGATCTCACATATTCTTCTGGGTCGAACTCTGAAGCTTGCCGTGCATAGTCTCCACCGTCGCCTGATGTCTCGCTCCACCACTCTCTGTCGCGAGGTGTCCACCCCATGACATCATCAATGGGAGTCGTGTAACCATCCTCATTCCACTCCTGGTAGAGCTCAAAATATGCATCTCCTACCGGTACTGCATTAGGGTGATCTTGTGGAACTCCCACCACAGTTCTCCCATCTTTTCGCTTCCAGTCGGGATCATGACCCACTTCTCCCAAATCAATGTAATAAGGATTTACAACTATCGCAAAGCCTGTCTCAACACCTGATATTTTATCCCACAGCTCTATTTCTATTGGACCTTCAGGAGTTTGAGCACTTACAGTGACATACCTCTCCTCTGCAGGATTTGAGTCTCCGTCATCCTCTACAAGTCTTCCCATCTCTTCGGTGATGCCTGCAAGTCTCATCCACCTTGATTCATGAGACTCCTCTGCTCTGTTGATCTGTGTTATAGGCTGGAGTGATACCATCACCCCTTCATTCATAGATGTACCTTCACTAGTCGTTCCGCGGTCAGGCTCAGGTATTCCCCACCCGCCTGAGGGTAGATTGTATTTCCCGACGAGAGTTTGATTTGCACGCTTGTCCCAGGCGGCCTGTTCTGCGGCGTCTGTAACCCACCATGCATTGATGGCATTCTCCTGAGAGAGTTTTTGTGTGTCTGGATGTCTTGTATAGCGTGGATTCTTACCTAGCCAGATTTCAAAATCTGCTTCCATTCCGCTAAAGGGCTCGTCATTCCAGTTGTCTGGATCATCCCACTGTGCATAGATCTCACCTGTGTCACCGTCGACAATATCTAAAGGTACCTGAGCTGAATCAACAATACCGTCATCGTCAAGGTCGCTATCAGCAAAGTCGCAGATCCCATCTTGGTCTCCATCAACACACCCTTCTCCACTCTCGATACTCGACCCAGGTAAGATGTTCGCACTTGGCTCGGCTCCATGAAGCCCAGCTGCTTCATCTTGCCATTGCTCATCATAAGATGGTCCACCCCAAGGATCACTCTCTGAAAGTCTTGTGAGCTCTTCCTTGATAATTCTTCCTAGTTGTTTGCGTGTGATTTTCACGTTGTTTCTCCTAATTCTCTTCTCTTTTGTCGTCTCTTACGCTGTGCTCTAGTGTGATGTTTTTTCGTCCACCATTTTCTTTTCTTCTTTTCACGCTCAGCAGATGCAATAGCACCACCTTTTCGTCCAATAATATTTCCTTCATCATCATAAATAGGTCTGCCAAATACTGCTTCACCGTGCTCGACTTCAATGTTAAGGTCCGGATTCTCTCTAAGCTTGCTGATGACATGAGAGAGCATGGTTAGTGTCATCTTGACATCAACTATAGCAGTGTGATGCCCGTCCACTGATAGCCCAAAACCCTTTGAAATATTTGCTAGACCACTCCTGCCATCAGAGCCGGAAGAGCTGAGAAAGTCGATCGCATCCTGATCTCCGCTTGATGCAAGTGTCTTTAACATGGGTGTGAGAAATAGCTGGCTGATCTTCAATGTGTCAATCGTGGGATATCTCTCAGCCTTCTGCTTGAATCTAACACCCAGCCACTCAGAATCAAATGCTGCATTTTGTATTACAAGAACAGGCTTGTCATACTGTGCGACGAATGTGAAAAATTCATTGATCGCTACCTGCTCATCGATATAATTTCCATCCCACTGTTCGTCAATTTCGAGGACACCATCAGCAGCTGAATCCCACTCATCTGGAATGCCGTAGTAGTTTGTATACTCAAGTGCATCCGGGACTGACCAGTTCCTAGCGTTCTTCTTCTTCTTCTCGAGTATGTCATGAAGCTGTTGCTTCAGGTCATCGAGACCAGCGCACCTCTCATCATCTTCCTCAAGTTCAGCAGAATCTGAGGAGCAAAGCTCCTCGAGCTCATCTATCTCATCCTCGAGGTTTTTTATCTGATCTGCTACAAGTCTCGCTTTCTCTTCGGCTCTATCATGTCGCCATTTCGTATTCTTATTTAGTTCTATCTTTCTATTAAACACACCGACGATCTGAGAATCTCCTGACCAGTCATTAGGATTGACAGCTATTGCAGCTATCTCAGTTATCTGTCCTTCTTTGAGCTCAGCGGGATTATTAAGCCCAGTCGTCTCAAGATCTAGAAATACCCATGTATGTTCAGAAAATTCCTTAAGATAAGATAGGACATCCTGAATTGACATTCCAAAATATCGTGACTCTGCGAGAATGATTTTGCCTATGATCTCTCTAAGCTGTGAGTGTGTTATCCTCATGTTTCATTCCACATCTTTATAGCACATTTCTTAATATCTGTTGCCACGATGCTGGCATCTCAGTCAAGGGTGTTCCCTCATCGGTTTCTGATTCATCGAGCTCATACCCACGAGCGGCATCCAAGACGGCATAACCGGTGTCTGGTTCCCAATCGTCAGAGTCGGTGCCGCCACCCACTAGATTAGCAACTACGTCTTCAACAGATGTATTGCCCAGCCACTCATCGTATAGATTAAGTTGATCAATGACTAGCCTTGCAAAATCTTCAAATGATAAACCGTCATCTCTCTGGTTTCTAGCATTGTCGATTGCTGCAGTAGCATTCTCTTGTTCCTCAACATCCTCGTCTGCGATCCCTCCCCAGTGTTTCTCACCTGTCATCGGACTTATAGACCACGATCTTCCTGTCTTCGGATCAACACCTGAATTTGCCTCACTTACATTCATCATTTCTTCGTTGATTAATTCTACAAGCAATCTTCTCTTTATGCGCATTGTTTATCTCCGTACCCATATAACTATTCTTTTACTTTGATCTTTTATTGTTTAACTGGCACCAGAATTACCAAAGTGAATTACGTAATCGACGTGTGTCTTGGATGTAGCCTTCGTGTCACCGCTCGTGCCTCCCCACCGAACTACAGTGTATGTGATCTCGCGGCCTGCAGCATCTGAAGTGATCTCCAGAATAGACTTAGGTTGCCCGCCACCCAGATCATCAACATCTTTCTGTGTGATCCATCCCAAGGTATTGGGAATGTATCGGCTGTTAGTAGGATCTGCCCAAGGTCTACCACGCGGAACGTTCTTGAATCCGGGAATCATCTTCATTAACTGATGCATCACCTTCATATGTGTAGCTTCCTCACTAATGATTCTTCTTAGCTGTCTACGTGTTATTTTCACGTGTTCCTCTCTGGTCACTTATAACTATTCTTCAGCTAAGATCTTTTATTGTTTAACCGCGCTTAAGTGTGGTCGTGGTCGTGATCAGACTTAGCGCTGGCCAGCTCGCCGTAGATTGTGTCAATGTTCTGATCGTCTTTTAGCAGGAGTCTAAACCCTAGCATCCTGTTTCGATTATCAAATCCGCCCTGGACTATCTCAGGCATGCTTAAGCCCAAGAAGTCTCGCAGCGCATCTTCATAAAATTCGGCCACTTCGTCGGGTTCATTTCCGTAGAGGGGACCGTACGTCTTGATCAGCTCTCTTCTCAGGTCTGTTGTTAGAATGTTGTGAACCTCATTGTCGCTGTACATTCGTGTCTCTAGCCACCCCGCTGCCTGGGCGTATTGACCAGCGCCGGTTTGTGACTCATCCCCTAGATTTCCTCCAAGCTTCTCCCACTTATCCATAAGCATGTCTTCAGTGTCTGAGTCAAACTCTTTTCCAATTGATGCTTTCAGCCAGGGTTCTATAAGCTCATCAACAATGCCTGCATCAATGTCTTCAAGCTCCGAATGCAACCCGAGTGATGTGATAAGTGCCTGCCCGAATCCCTGTGTAAGCTTCTGTCTAGCGTGACCAAACTCATGTGCCAGAATTGTGTCCTTGATAAATGATTCACTTATGCTATTTGCTCTCTCTGTATCGACACCGTACATGTATATGTATATGGTATTGTGATCTCCCTCGAGATGTCTCTCTATCTGTCTTTCGGTATCACCACTGCCTTTCATCCTAACACCAAAGCGAGATCTAAAGAAGGCATCATTCTCAATTTGTCTACCTTGCTCCTCGCCCCAATTTGGATCATTTGGACCTGTGATCAGTATGAGATTTGTTCTTGCCAGGAACACCTTCATCAAAAAACCAAGGAGTTCGTTCCCATCTTCATTGACAACAAGGTTTCCAAACATTAGCGACGGACACCTTCTATTCATCTGAGCAACAAGCGAGTCTTCACCGCCAAGAACCCAATCGTTGAAGGTTACGCCGTCTGCATATAGCTCGCCGTAAAGGCCTTCCTCCCTGGTCCTGCCTATCTCTTCCTTGGTACATCCTATAAACTCTTCGCGAACCTCTTCAAACCATCTCTCGATGTTTCTAACATTTGAAGTATGCTCAGACTCTGTCGGCTCATTTGACTCATACCCTAGGGTGAATTCATCTGCCTCACGAATAAGCTCTTCTCTGATAATCTGTAGTAATCGCTTTTTAGATATAAGCATACTATCTAAATATTCTCTAGTCTCCGGTTTTTATAGTACAAAGTTGCAAATCTCCTCGAGACTTTCGAGGATGATTATTTTCACTGGATTGCGCTCCTGGACGTCCTTCATCTTATGTCTCGCTGCGTCCGTCCAGTATCCCTTCACCTCGATGTAGACATCATGATCAGGCAGGTAGAAGTCTGGGATATAGTTCCGAGCTCTACGGCCCCGCGTGGTGTACTTGAGTTTGAGGCTTGGGTTTCTTATCCAGCGAATTCCTAGTTCATCCAGCCGCTTAGCACATTCGACTTCCCAAGTGCTATCCATTGAAACTATTGAGCCATCGAGACATGTGTAGTCTGACTTTTTGCTCCACAGCTTTCTCTTCTTCCTGCGCCTTCGTTTCTTAGGTGCCATAGTGTAGGTTTATAAGTAATCTTCGAGATCTTTAGACCGATGTCTTGATAGTAATCTATCTTGCTCTTCTTTGATAAGTTGTCTTAATTGCTTACGTGTGATCTTCACTCTTCATGCTCCTCTTCGTCTTCTATCATTTCACCCTTCCACCCTCTTTCCCGGGCAGCGGCGTAGGGATCATCCTCCCTGAATAGAATTGGGTTGACTGCAACACCATTTTGCATTATCTGAAAGTGAAGGTGTGCCCCCCTACTTGCACCTGTATTTCCCACCCTCCCTATGTGGTCTCCTTTTTTTATTTCTTGACCTACTCTTAAATTTTTCCCAGGTATTCTTTTACCCTTTTCGTCTCTCTCACCTGACCACGGCAACTCGAACATGTGAATGTACTGTGAGCTGTGGTTGACACAATCCGCGCCGTGGCCGTGATCAATGTCAACTCCATAACCGTTCACCGCGTCAGGATTAGTGTATATTTTCCTAACTACACCATCTGCAACTGCGTAGATAGGCGTGCCCGCATTTGCAGCGTAGTCGATACCTTTATGCCCAGGTCTCCCAGGGCCTGCAAAATTACTTGTGATACTCACGAGATCTTCAGCTTTTATAGGTGGTGTCGTGGCAATGTTTATTTTACTTGAGTAGTAAGACGGAACTCTTCCACCATATTTTTTAATATCAGCGAGAGTCAACCTCTTTAAGTCTGATGCCCCAACTCTGCAAAAGCTTGTCTCAAGCTCTCTTCCAAGAACTTTCTCTGCCTCTTCATCAGATATCTCATTCAGCGAATATCTAATCTCTTCTCTTATGATTCTTCTAATATTTGCATCTGAGATTTTCACATCTACAGTCCGACACTTTGAATTGTAATCTTCTTGCCGATATCCTTGAGATAATCAAACAGTTCTTTGTCACTTTTCTGGAGATCTTGTACTTTTTTCAAAAATAGACTGGAGCGATCGGCTTTGACAGAAGTTCCATCTGTTCTCATCTTTTCAAACTCAGAGCTAGCCTTTACTGTGTCAAGAGCACGCTTTGATTTTTCACTGGCATCTTTTCCGTCCTGTTGCCACTCTTGAATGAAACCGAGTGCTGCATTTGCCAGATCAGCAGTCTCAGGTTTAGCATGAGCAGATTCATTGATTATATCGTCCTCAATTTTATCAACCATTGCGCTGATCTCTTCAGCATCAAGAACACCGTCGTCATTAGTATCCGGATCATCATCCTGCTTATACTTAGATAAGATTCTCTTTATAATTGGATCTTGCTTGGGAGACAAGCCTATCCTCTTATATTTAAGTTGATTTAGAACAGATGCAAGAAAATTATCTTCCCAGTCTGTAAGCTGCTCACGTGAATCTCTAATAATAGTTTCAATGTCAGAAATTGTAGAATCATTGAGACCTGTGTATGACATCGCTCTCGAGCGTCGCCTTCTTTGTCCACCGCTGTAATTGCTTCTGCTGGATGATCCTCCACACATTTTCTGTGCTTCGCCTCTAGAGTAACCCATTAGCATATAATCTTTGATACAGTCATACCCTTCTTCATTCAAAATTTCAACTGCTTCTTTTACAAGAAGATTAATTTGTCTTCGCGTTATTTTCATTTGTTTTCTCTCATGGGATTTCCCTAGTTTGAGCAGCACCTGTTTTACCTTCAAGCTCTTCGACATCGATATCACTCAAGTCCACATCGTGAAATACGACATCATCAACGGAGTAGCTTGTATTTGCAACATCAGTGTTATCATTCTGAACGCTGATTTCATCTGCAAATAGGGACGAGAGTATAGGAAAGTCATCATTGCGCAAAACCAAGTTCATAAGATGATCATAGGCAGGACTGTGGCCAGGTAGATGTCTCTCTAGATCACCGAGTAACTCTGCTACATCTCTTCTCAAGCCCTGTATTTCACCCTCTATAGCTGATCCTCTTTTAGAAGCAATCCTGCTAGTTACATCAAGATACCAGCGAAATCGCTGATCAACAGATGCATGATCACCGTGGTGACCATCATGCTCAGATAAAATTGTAATCTCTTCATTGATGAGTCGTCTAAGATGTCTACGGGTGATTTTCATCTACTTTCCTAGCTATTCTGTAGCTTCGTGAGCATGATGCTGTTGCTTAACTGATTCGAGCATGTGAACCGGTATTCCCTTCTCAAGCACACCACTTTCAGTCCAGTATACATCATAGTTTTTTACGTCCCCTGATTCATTTAATGAATGTCTCTTGACCACACCTAGCTCTTTTAAAGCGGAACCCTTCCGCCTAACATGAGTCAGTCATGTGTGGCCGACGATCTTCTTCTGATCCTTGTCAAGCTTGGCCTGCTTCATTCCACTGCCGAATGGTGCAGACTTACCAAGTTCTTCTTGCATAATCTGCATCAACTGACTGCGAGTGATCTTCATCGAGTCTTCAGCTTTTATTCTACTCTTTTTAATTAGCTGTGCAAATTCTGGATCAGCTCTACTCTGCATAGGCATGGGTGGCTTTTCATATGTCATCTTATATGATCTATTAGTTGACTCATTCAAAGTTGTAGTGAGTAAATTTCTGAGCTGGTTGCGCGTTATTTTCATTTTTTCCTCTAGTGGGTTAGGAATCGGTATTGCAGGAAGCTGAGAAGGAATTGTCATTATCCATGTCTCAATCTTATCTATATTCTCACTCTCACCTGGGATAGTTTCTTGCAGCTTAGCTTTGTGCTTGCTAATAAGCATCAGGCACTCAAGACCCTTTGCTATATCTCCCTCAGATGGGTTCGCTGCGGTCATAGCGCAAGAAAGCATCTTATCAAGATCATCTGCGAGTGATGATGCTAGTGCCATCTTCGACATAAAATCAAGAGCGACCACGGCACTGGCGACACTGATGCCTGCATCAAGTACATCCTGTGGAACACTAGGCAAAGGTGTCTCTGATGGATTGGGTGTCTCGAGGAGCCTCGCTGCCTGTTCTCTAATAATTTTCCTAAGGGCTTTTTTTGAAATTTTCATATCAATATCCAGTGTGTGCTATAATAAATATATTGCTTCTATCTAATATTAAAACAGTATTAACAATCTATTTAATCCTCTTCTTTGATATCTTCATTAGCTTCTGGTATCTCATCAAAATCCTCTTCCTCTAAAAGCTCCTGAAGTGCCCTCTCTTTCTCTTTTTTTTCGTATGTTTTGACATCATTTTTCTTTGGACATGCCATCAAGAAAAATATAAAGATTAAATATCTCATTTTCATCCTCGCCTATAGAGATATTTATTTCGCTACTTGGATTTTAGACTAGAAGTTCTAAGATAGTCGAGCGATCCCTTCGGGACTTTAATAATTAGGATCCTGCTATCTTTAAATCTTCTAGAAAATTTTCCCATTATAACCTGAGAATTTGTGTGATCCTCGAGAAAGATTGAAATATGCGCGCCACCATCATCTGACTCTATCTTGACATCAAATGCACCATTGGTATGGTCAGGAAGGTCAACCCTAATTAGCTCAACAATGTCTTCTTTGCGCACATCTTTTTCCGGACAAGTATAACTATGTGTCTTTACGGCCTGTTTTAGATGAACAAAGATTTTCCCAGATATTTTCAAACATCAAGTGAGAAAAAATAAGAACTGTATGAAGAACAGCAGTTGTAGCTGATGCACCTTTCAAATCACCTGTCATGAAGAATGTTACTGCAAGTGTTATCAATATAGAAATCAATCTCCATGAGATAACCTTTCCTATATTTTTCAAATCTTCACGACGGTGATTCCTCTTTCGTGCTAACTACATCGAGACTATTCTCTGCAAAATTCTTACTTAGCCGACCGTTTGCCCACAGCACATCTACTAGCCGTCCAAGACGATCCATCCACCCACGTAGAAATTCAGTCTCGTTCTCTTTTGGAGAAGACTGATTACGTATTTCAACAACAACACCTGTAATCATAGAGTGACGTTGAAGTGCGGTCCCCTTCCTTATCTCTAAAAGACTATGATTTTGACGTACGATATCACCTACTTTCACTGATCACCTCATATTCAAAATTAACTGTTGTTTCATTCATTCTAAATTCAGTAGCGTCATTTCGTAAATGAAATTTTCTAGCCATCGTAGTCAGAGGAGAAAGAGTAACGACGCGATCTACACCCATATCAAAATCTTGTGCTAGCACTAGAACTTCTTTGATAATAGCTCTGCCAGCACCTCTTTCGTGACTCCACACTGTGTATGGGATTATAATTCTCCCAAATTGTGAAGTCATGCTTGTCAGGTCTTCAATATTTCTAGGAATATCTATAGTTCGCGCATAGCACATGAAAGCTTTCCATTCACCATCTCTGCCCTTCAGCCCAAAAACCCCTCTTCCTGGTGCTGTTTTAAACTCAGCGCTAAGACCAGGCCTTACAGGATCACTAGATTCCCAAAGTGCTGGCTTCAATGTCACGTATTCGAGACTATACTTCATCAACTACGACCCTTCCTGAATTCCTAAGTGAATCTCGAATTCTTAGCTCAAACTTATTTACTATTGTTTCCACTATTAGCTTCATCTTGTTCGAATTTCCTGTAATGATAATGAAAGGTGTTTCATACTTAGAGCACGCATCAATGATAATATTGTCAACGTCTTCATGTTTTATACCATGAAGATCAATTACCTTCACTGATCACCTTCACTTCTCCACGAGCTTCCTCGAAGTCATCAAGACGCCAGGATCCACAGTCGAACATTACGTGCCAGCTGTTTAGTGGTGCCGGACCAAGCACTACCCCAACGCGATTAGAGTTTCCACTACAAAAAAAACATTCACACTGATAATCCTCCCATGCCTGTGGCGGACATGCTTTTACTTCTACAAGATCACCAATTTTCATTCTTTCCCTACCTTTTGCAATATGATACCATCATAAAAACCGCCGTGAGTCTCTTGCTTATTTCTTGCGACGTTAATCGCTACTTCAAAATCCAAATCATTCAGATGGCAAAATGCCTTAATGACTTCGAGCATATCAGCGGCTTCTTCATAGCAAGGATTCTCGATAAACTCTTGTGTCTCTTCTATCATCTTAAGCTCCAGCAACTCGACGTGCTCATCAACACTGCTTACAGATCTAGTTAAGCACCAGCTACCATCAGCTTCAATTATTTCTGGTATACCATCTCTAACTAGCTTCACTTATCACCTCATAGTATTCAATCAAACCTGATTTCACTTCTCCACCAGGTAGAATTACTTTGACTGCATTGTTGGACGTCTCAAGAACTAGCAGCGGTGCCTCAGTGTATCTAATTACATCATCACCCGTCTTTTTCATCCAAAAGGATATATACTTCATCTTCACAAGATCACCTACTTTCATTGTTTTACACGTTTCATTTTTAAAAATTAGATTACCTTTTTATTATATCACTTTTATTGATGATTTTCAAATCATCCCACCACTTTCCACTAATTCTGCCATCTTCCCACATGACTAAGCATGCCGGTGGAATTTCTAAATTATCATTTTTTAGTTCGACAACTATTCCCACAAGGTTTTCATCTTCTCTTATAACCAGATCACCCCTTTTCACTTAACAGCTTTGCTCTCCACAAAGAAAATCTTTTCGTATCTAGGCCACCGACAACACACTCAAGCTGAGTCAGTGTCAACTCATCATCAGGCCTCTCAAGAGAAAAAATTGTTGCAGACTCTATTGTATGAGCTTGTAATTTCTGCTTCCTGATGTCTCTAAGAAATACGAGATTATCTATTTTCATCGATCACCTTCATAGTTACAATAGCACCGCAAGTATTATCTTCTGTATCACCCACCCACTCTGACTTAAGACTGCCATCTGGCGTGATATATGAAACTCGCTTTGGATGATCTTGTGTAGTCATGATATTGAAACTGCTAATATCTACGATGACACCGATTCCCATTTTTCCAACCTGAATCTCTCCTGATTCATACCGCGGAATATGTCGATATATTTCTACTAGATCACCGACTTTCATTGATAATCCTGACGTCTGTTCTTCGCAACCAGTTCTCGTGACACTCACTGATGACGAGAATCCATATACCGCGTGTCTTTGTGACCAGTTTCGTCGGACCAATCGATCCCTTAACTATCACAAGGTCTCCCACACTTGGTGCACCGCTAGGTGTTACCATTGATCACCTCCAGCCTGTTAGATTCTTCGTATGTAAATCCCTTGTCTGACCACAGTATCAGTACTCGATCTCGAATACCGTCAGCCGTCACACCAATAAAATCAACCATGTTCGAACGAATACATTTACCACGCTCGACCTTTGAAACCTTGTAGGCTGTAGAAGAGCCATAGTGCTGCTCGTCGATACGAACAACAATCCCAGGCATTGCACGCATGAAGGGGCCTCGCTTCATTTTCACCAGGTCACCGACTTTCATCGATCACCTCACAATCTTTTTCTATTGCAAAACCTACAAGTTCAACCTTACCATTAATCAATATGTGATAGTCATCCGGATATCCAGCTGAAGCCGAATATGTGTTTTGCGAAACCTTATCGATAATCAAGCCAGAATTAGAGCTGAATCCGTATACACTAACAGCTTTCTCACTCAAGCGAACATGATCACCGACTTTCATCTTCTTGTCCTTCTGGATCATTCTTTCTGTCATCCCAATCATTCCTTGCAGTGTCTTTATCGAATTCTCCTGAAGCTGTAGCTGTTGGAGCTATTTCTGCTAGAACCCTCTTTTTGCGAGCATTTATAACACCTACAGCTTCTGCTTGTCCACAGTCTAAACAAGTTTCGTATCCTAATTCTAATCGTTTATCTGAATACTCTTCTTCACATGTTATACATTCTGCCATTTTATTTCCTCTTTGTCATTATTGCTATTGTCTTTAGTTACTTTCATTAATCACCTCAAACAGTGCTGGGATGTGAGCTGAGATGTGTCCTTTTTCCCACAGTACTTCTATTTGCACTAGCTTGTGGTAGTGATTTTTCCACGTCTTCACAATAACACCGTGTCGCGGAACTTGGGGAGGTTGTGTCTTCTTCATCTTCAATGATACCAGGTCACCGACTTGCATTGAGGACCTCCAGCTTTCTACTCTTAGTTGTTTGAATATGACTGTCGCCCCACATTATTTTAATATCACACCGTCCCACATAGACACCCTTCTCAATTACCAGCATTGCTTGAGGGTAGTCTGGGAATGCATTTCGATATTTTACCAGATCACCGACTTTCATTGACAAACTCCATCGTTGAGCTCTTTGCCATTTTAACATTTCCATCAGCGCATAGAACTTTAATATCGCGGCCGCCCACATAGACACCCACCGCAATTACTAACACTGCTTGTGGAGAGCCTGGGAATACACCCCGATATTTTACCAGATCACCGACTTTCATGCGCACTCCCTCACGACAACGTAGTGTTTTTGATAGACATGAGCCATGCGCTGTGGACGACCTGAGCAGTCGTTGTTGAGCAGTACAAGATCCAGCTTCTCATTACCAGGCCAATCATGAACCGCAATTACCACCGAGGTGGAACCTCGAATCTTCTTGCCAGAGTACCGACAAACTTGCTTTACCAAATCACCGACTTTCACTTTCCATCCACTTGTGCCTAATCAGCTGGGTGCCTGTGAAGCATTGGTTTCCTTCATCTGTCAAGACCCAATATATTCTTAGCTCAGGCTTAGTCCTAGCAAGATGAGATGGGCTGGTTAGCATTGTAATCATTCCAATCTTCCCAGCTTGCTGACATAATCGAAGTGCTACCAAGTCACCGACTTTCATTTGTAGTAGACCACGTAGAGGTTGTTGTCGGTCCCCCGGGCTAGCCCGTCAGCGAATAGCACCAACCACACATTGCACGTCCATGCAACGCGCCGCGCCAGCTTCTCAACGATCACTCCAGCTTGATTTCGCTGGGTATGCATTACCAAGTCACCTACTTTCACTGATCACCTCCAATTGTCGTTCGGGATATCTTATAAAGTTGGCGGCGTCCGGCCATTGAACATAAACCTGGACTGGCCCAGCGGAAACTGGTCTTATACGCGTGATGAGACCGACCTGATCAGCGTAATCTGATTCATCACTAAAGAATCTCACAAGGTCACCGACTTTCATCGATCACCTCTTCATATATCACACCTGCTTCCTCATCATTCTGAAGATTGTAGAAGAAACATCCCACTCTATAGGACGGGACACCGATAAAATATGTCAGCCTCTCCCAGTGTGTTGGATGATATATCTTATCTTCCAGATCAGAACCGTCGTCAAACATATCCCACCATCGGAAAGACGCTTCACAAAAGACGTACCCGAGCCAGTCCAAGATTTCCCACTTTATCCTAGCAAGATTCATCAATTACCTCAAGCTGAGTTTCTGGCCAGACAACCATCTTTCCGTCGGAAGCCAGAATAGACCACCAATCATCAGAAAACGTGCCGTATTCAAGAAGCACACCAGTTCTTTTTTCCACGTCCTTAAACCTTACCATGTCACCGATCTTCATTAATAGCCCGTTTACCTATATTATACATTAAATATACATTAGTTGCACGTAACATTCTCAAATATTCGTCAATTTTCACTGAGAGCCTCATCAAACACCTCACACCAATTTGCATGGAACCTTTGAATGACACCCAGGTCATTTCGCAAAATCTCCCACCAGCGTCCAGTCCAAAATCCAACGACAATTCCCTCGACGACTTCATCTTCGTCGATTAGATCGAGGAGAGGGTTCAAACCTGGTGTCTTCCCTTTTGGAACAATAATTTTTACCAAGTCACCGACTTTCACTGATCACCTCGAGATGGTGCGGCAAGAATGATACAAGCTTGCTGTTAATGAAAACGAATGTTTCGTTCCGCTTCTCACGAATCTCAAAGATGATTCCGGTATGACCCAGACACATCGCGGCCACGTTGAGGGATAGACCCTCGTTCTTGACCTTCACCAAATCACCGACACTCATTTAATTAGTTCCA
>Ga0080013_1000416_pt1 | contig 60304 bp, 47 predicted proteins | sample ETNvirenome_6_85_FD_69236 | JGI IMG/M metagenome (GOLD analysis project Ga0080013, IMG submission 69236) | Marine viral communities from the Pacific Ocean - ETNP_6_85 (SPADES assembly) (version 2) | ecosystem: Environmental > Aquatic > Marine > Oceanic | place: Pacific Ocean | collected 2013-06-19 | reverse complement strand
ATAATGCTGATCAGGGTTCAGCTGGCTGTGGCCCCCCTCATTGTTTGAGCGGCGAAGTTGATATATTTAAATATGCTAATGCGGGTGTTGTTGCTTCTACTAAAAAGGAATTTTGGGATGACTGGGTTGAGTTAAATCAAAAGAACTTTAACAAGTATCCGATGCATGAACAAGATAATCTAAATATTTTGCTTAAATCGGGCAAATATGAGGTTAAATGGCTCGACCCGGTTGATAAACCACTATATTATAATATCGCTAGTGCATATGGTGACACAAAATGGAATGGACAGTGGGATAAACATTGGGAAAGCTGGGAGAGAATCGAACTTAAAGATGGTAAGCTTTGGCTGGACAATAAATTAATAAAAATGCTTCATTATGCTGGAGGAAATACTCCTGACAAGTTTAACCTCACAAAACATTTTTCAGATGAAGTTACTGAGCATATAAAAGATTTATGCAACATACCTAAAAAATTTGCTGGTGAATAAATGGCTGTTTATGATTACTGTATGTTTCTAAACGAGAACGATCTATTTGAATTAAAAATTAACCAACATTGGAATTTTGTTGATAAATTTATTGTTATTGAAGCGGGCGAGACACATACTGGTTTAAAAAAAACGTTCAACTTTGACCAAGAAAGATTTAAAAAATATTCTGAAAAGATTATATATGTGACATTTGATAACTTTGAAGAAGAAATGAAAAAACCAGAGAACCAAATATTGATAAATATTTGGAATAACCAACCAAACCAACCGGATGCTTGGAAACGAGACAATTTTCAAGGAAATTATATTATAAAAGTTCTACAAGAGTTAGGTGCTAAAGACGACGATATAATATACGGAGGTTCCATAGACGAACTTCTTAAAGAGGAAGCATTTTATGAAGCACTAAAATTATTTGCGGCGCCTGCTCAGTGGTCTACGGCGCCGCCAAAATGGAACTTTTCTATAGGCTCACTTTCCACAAAAGATATCCTTAGCGGAAAAGCATTATATGAACCGTACCAACCAGAGGGTCACCCGCTGGAATTAAAATATTTTTGGGAAGCTACAGGAAAACCACAGTTGCTTCCCACTAAAGTATGCCGGCCAATAGTTGGATTTCATATGGATTGGTATGCTTACAAATTTAATTTAAAATCTCATATAAAAAGTCCTATGGGGCTGTTAGCTGAACATTCAACTTATAAGCAGCTCTTACCATCAACTATGAGACACATGGGTTTGTCAACGCATAAACCGATTGGATCTCCTAGCTATCCTGCTGGATGGCACTTCACTTTTCTTGATGACTCAGAAGGTGATATGACCAAAGAAAAACAAAGAAGTTGGGCTCACTCGGAAGACAAAGATGGCACATACGCCGACTGGGGTGAAATAAATGAGAAAGAAGAACTAGTATTGAGACTTTTTATTGAACATAGATTACAAAAAGAAGAAATTAAACCTGGAATATTTCCTCAGTTCTTGCTTGATAATTTAGATAAATTTAAAAATTATTTATATACCGGCTCCGTTGAAGAATATATAAAAAATAAAGTATGGGAGAAATATTTAGATACCGGCGCCGTTGAAGAATATATAAAAAATAAAGTATGGGAGAAATATTTAGATGGCTGTTTATGATTGTTTTCCTTTTTTCAACGAAAATGATTTATTAGAACTAAGACTAAATCAACATTGGGATTATGTAGATAAATTTATTATTACAGAAGCCGGCGAGACGCACACCGGTGTTAAAAAGCCGTTTAATTTTGATCATAAACGTTTTGACAAATATAAATCAAAAGTAATATATAGAAAATTTGATAATTTTCGACAAGAGATACACCAGAATAATTATTTATTGGATCAATATAGCATTCATGACCGCTCCATGGCCGGACAGTTTACAGACGATTGGATAAGAGATCATTTCCAGGGCAACTATCCTATTAAAATATTGAAAGAAATAGGAGCAAAAGATGATGATATTCTTTATTTAGGTTCTATAGACGAAATATTAAACGAAAAAGGATTCACAGAAGGAATTTTAAGATTTCAAAATAAAAGTGAGCTTTACGAAGTAAAAAGTTCATGTGGATCCGTGGTTGACCCCAACAACAACGTATTGTATCGTCGACCAATTTTTGGATTTATATTGGATATGTATGCTTATAAATTTAATTTGTTTTCTAAAACTATTTCTGTCGCATTAATGATAGAGTTTTCAGATGCTAAAAAAATTCTGCCGGCGACGATGAGATCTTTATCGATGGGTACACATGATAGTATTAAAGATGCTGGTTGGCACTTTACCTATTTGGACGATACTGATGGAGAAAAAGTCTTGGAAAAACAAAAAAGCTGGGCTCACTCTAGAGATATACTTCCTAACCAAAAAGTAAAGTTTTTGCATACAACAAAAGAAGAAGCGCTAAAAAGAATATTCCAGGATTATAGAGTTAAAAAAGTGAGTATAACAGAAGAAACACATCCAAAATATTTGATTGATAATCTGGATGTATATAAAGATTATATTTTTTAGGTAAATAAAACTTGACATCCCAGCATTGAGATGTTATTCTTATAGAGAAGCCCGAGATATGGAGATATTAGATGACTAAAAATTTTGACAAGCTTTTTATTCTTGAATTTGCGAATAACCACATGGGGGACGTTAAGCACGGCCTCACAATGATCAAAGAATTTGCAAAAGTAAGAAGTAAATTTGAGCAATTTACCTTTGCTGTTAAGTTTCAGTTTAGAGATTTGGATACGTTTATCCATCCTGACTTTAAAAAGCGGACTGATTTGAAGTATGTGAAGAGGTTCTCTGAAACACGCTTAACACGCGAAGAATTCACTCTTCTTAAGAACGAGGCCGAAAAAGCCGGATTTAAGACAGTATGTACCGCCTTCGATGAAGCCTCTGTTAATTCTATTCGGGAAATGAATTTTGATTTTATTAAAATTGCTAGCTGTTCTTTTACAGATTGGCCTCTTTTAAACAAAATCGTAGAAACCGATCTTCCGATTATAGCATCAACTGCTGGCAGTACCTTGGAACAAATTGATAATGTTGTAAGTTTCTTTAAGAATCGCGACAAGGAACTGGCAATAATGCATTGTGTAGGAGAGTATCCAACACAAGAAGAAAACCTTCAGATTAATCAAATAGAGTTTCTTAATAATCGTTATCAGAACATGCCAATTGGTTTCTCTACACACGAAGAGCCCGATAATTTTGACTCGGTAATGATTGCGGTTGCTAAAGGTGCCAACTTATTTGAGAAACATGTAGCCGTTGTTACAGAAAAATATGACAAGAATGCTTATTCTTGCACCCCAGAACAGATGACCCAATGGCTTATCTCCGCTACTCGTGCATTCAATATGTGTGGCAAAGTTGGAACTCGACACAATCTTTCTGAAAAAGAAGCGTCAGATTTGCGCCGGTTCAAACGCGGCGTTTTCGCAACCACAAAGATTAAGAAGGGGCAGACTATCGACCGGTTTAATACTTTTCCTGCGTGGCCACCCCAAGAGGGGCAAATCTTGGCCAATGACATGTCAAAGTATACACATTTTGTGGCCCAAAAAGATTTTGAACCAAATGAAGCCATCTTTGATTCAATTGACCAAACTCAGCGAGTAGAGACTCGCGAAAAGGTGTGGAGTATCGTTCAGAATGTAAAGAAGTTCCTTGGCCAATCGGGGGTCGTATATCCAGGAGAGGCCAAACTAGAAATATCTCATCATTATGGTATTGACAACTTTAAAGAGACTGGAATTACGATGATCACAGTAGTAAATCGTGAATATTGTAAAAAGCTTATTATTGTGCTCCCGGGACAAACCCACCCAGAGCAGTATCATAAATTAAAGGAAGAGACATTTTTGGTGCTTTATGGAAGGCTCAATCTACTTCTTGATGGTGTGTCCCACGACCTCACCCGCGGCAATGTAATCACAGTAGAGCCCGGCGTTCGGCATGAGTTAGCTACGACTACTGGTTGTGTTATAGAAGAAGTTTCGTCGACGCACTATAAAGATGATTCCTATTACACCGACGAAACCATCAGCCAGAATCCTAGTAGGAAGACTTTTATCACTCATTGGATTGATTAAGCCAGTTCCTTATATACAGCTTACAAAGCGTGTGATGGTTGAACAAAACCAATAAAGAAAGAAGAAATGACCCAATGAAATTAGAAAAAGAGAGCGGACTCAAGATAGAAGTCCTCCAAGAGGGCACTGGCACAACGCCGCAAAACGGCGATACTGTGTCGATGCACTATGAACTATGGCTCACCGCCGGCACTATGTCCTCGAATTACGATTACGATAAAGAAGAGTATATAGACGATATCTACGAGAGTACATACGATGAAAAGAGCCCATTCAGTGGGCCGATTGAGATAGTAGTTGGGAGATCAACACCCAAAGATGAGGTGTATTCTCGTGGTGAATCTGTCGCTGGTCTAGACGAAGCGCTCTTAGAAATGAAGGTGGGAGGAAAAGTTTCACTTGACATCCCGCCCCATCTGGGGTATGGTAGTGAAGGTGCCAGTAGTTTTCATACCTTCCATGGATATCGTACGCCTCCCAACCAGTGGATGCGCTGCAATATTGAGCTGGTTGAAATTAAATCTGCACCGGACCTGAAAGAAGAGACACCAGATAGTGGGCCCGCATACGAAGCATTATAGGAAGCTCTCAGACTATGTAATTGAGTTTATTAAACAAGAAGGGGTGGAAGATATTTTCCTACTCCCCGGAGGCGGCTGTATCCATTTGGTGGATTCGGTGGGCAAAAGTGATTTAAATTTTATTTGTAATCTGCATGAACAAGCCTGTAGTATAGCTGCCGATGCTTACGGGCAGTATACTAACAACTTGGGTGTCTGCTTGGTGACAACGGGCCCCGGGGGGACCAACGCTATAACAGGTCTTGCCGCGGCATGGTTGGACTCTACTCCCATGCTGATTCTTTCGGGACAAGTCCAGCGAAAAGATATGATAGGCGACCGAGGCACGCGCCAGATTGGATTTCAAGAAATCGATATGGTTAGTATTGTGAAGCCGCTAACCAAATACGCCGTTACAGTAACCGATCCGGGGGATGTTCGTTATGCTCTTGAAAAGGCTGTTTACTTAGCTCGTAACGGCCGCCCGGGCCCTGTCTGGGTCGATATTCCGCTCGATGTTCAGGCAGTTATGATAGATGAGAGGGAGCTCAAAGGTTACACACTGCCCCCAACAAAGAAAACAAATCTCGAAGAAGTTGTTTCAGACGTGATAGAGGGGCTTAATAAATCTGAGCGCCCAGTCTTTTTGGTAGGCAACGGGGTGCGTCTATCTAATGCTATAGAGGCTTTTACAGAGCTGGCAAATCTATTGTCAATTCCTGTTTTAACAACGTGGAAGGCTTTGGACTTTTTAGAAGAAGAGCACCCCCTATTCGTAGGCCGGCCCGGCGGCGTCGGCCAACGAGGTGCTAATTTCTCACAGCAGAACTCTGATTTTTTGATTAGCCTAGGCGCTCGTCTAGACCATGGCCAAACAGCATACCAGCATAAGTACTTTGCCCGCGGTGCCAAAAAGGTAATCGTTGATATCGATCCAACTGAGATAAAAAAACTAGAAATGGATATTGAATATCCCATAGAGGCTAGCGCAGCCGACTTTATAGAAGAGATGTTATCACAGAAGGATAAATTTAAGGTAACGCCCCCCGAGTGGTTAGCCAAGTGTAAAGAGTGGCAGAAAAGATATCCCGTTATTCTTCCTGAATACTGGGAAGAGACGGAACACGTCAACAATTATGTTTTTATCGATGCTCTATCAGACGCCCTTCCTGAAAATTCCCTATTAATACCTGGTAGTTCTGGTGGCTGCAGCGAAGTTACAATGCAGGCCTTAAGAGTAAAAAAGGGAACGAGAGTTTTCAATAGCGAAGGCCTCGGGCCCATGGGCTTTGGAATTGCAGCCGCAATTGGGGGCTGTATCGCTGCGAACCGACAAGAGACTGTGTGCATTGACGGCGACGGCGGCTTTATTATGAACATCCAGGAATTGCAAGTAGTCAAGAGATTAAACTTGCCCATTAAGTTTTTTGTGTTAAATAATAACGGGTATGTCTCAATTCGCAATACTCAAAATAAACATTTTGGTGGCCATCTGGTTGCCAGTGGTGACACCAGCGGCTTAACACTCCCAAGCTTACAAAAGAATGCCGCGGCATATGATATTCCGTATCGCTGTATTCATACTCCCCATAATATCCAGGAGGCCATCTCATCGGCGCTAGCGGCCGATGGGCCCCTTATATGTGAAATAATGCTACCCTCCACTCACGTCACAGCGCCTAAGGCATCTGTTTATAAAAAGGAAGACGGTTCCTTTGCAGCACGCCCGATGGAAGACTTGGCACCCTTCTTAGATAGAAAAGAGTTTAGGAACAATATGGTTATCGAGATTGTAGATGACTAAGAGAATCCTTATTACGGGCGGCCAAGGATTTATAGCTCAAAGCTTGCTAGAAGCGTTTCAGGACACTTACGAGGTAATTTGTGTGGGCAGGTCTCTTCTAGACCTCCTAGACTCTCAAAAAGTATACAATTACATCAAAAATGGCCAATTTGACGTTGTTATTCATACCGCAAACTACGATGCAGCGCCTGCATTTACTACAAAAGACCCCACTAAAGTACTAGACCAGAACCTAAAAATGTTCTTTAACATAGTTAGATGCAGCGATTTCTTTGGTAAGATGCTCTATTTTGGCTCCGGAGCCGAATTTAGCCGCCCCCACTGGGTACCCATGATGACAGAAGACTACTTTGATATGCACATTCCCACTGATCAGTACGGACTTTCTAAGTATATTATGACAAAATATGCTGAAAAGGCTACTAATATCTACAATTTACGATTATTTGGGGTTATTGGCGAGCGCGATGATTGGCGTTATAGATTTGTTTCATTGGCGTGTTGCAAAGCACTCTACAATATGCCAATTACTTTCCGCCAAAATATCTTTTTTGACTTTCTCTACATAAAAGACTTGACAAACATCGTAAAATGGTTTATGCTTAATATAGCAACACACAAGATTTATAATGTTTGTACGGGCACCGTGTCTGACTATCAATCGATAGCGGAGAAGATATGCCAGATTGCCGATAAAGATCTTGAAATTATCCCCTCAACGGGAGGTTTGGGTGTAGAATATAGCGGGGATAACTCTCGCTTAATGGAAGAAATAGATTATGAGTTCGCTCCCCTGGAAAAATCTCTTGAAAGAATTTATGGATGGACAGAACGTCACCGAGATTCTATCGACGTCTCTCAGTTCCAATACTGAAAGTACTCCTGCGCACGTAAAAGAGGCTATAGCGGTGATAGATGGGGTGGTATATGAGCATCGTAGTTGGCCAGATGCGAATGGATTGCCCTTAGATATTTTTTATTTGTCTACGAGGCTTTCACCTACTCTAAACGTTGATCTTCTTATCAAAGACGAGAAGGAAAGAACACTGCTGGCCTGGCGAGATGACCGTACGGCTGGGTCTGGATGGCATATCCCGGGAGGAATTGTGAGATCTAAAGAGACTCTTCTTGACCGGGTATATAAAGTAGCCGCCGAAGAACTCGAAACGGCTGTAAAAGTCAACCCAGTACCCATTAGTCACAACGAGGTTATTCGATCTCATCATACACGTGGTCACTTTTATTCGATATTGTTTTCTTGTACGCTCGACAGTTCTTATGTGCCCGCTAACACTGGTCTCGTCCCCGGTGAAGCGGGGTACCTGCGATGGCACAACGGCGCACCAGACAATCTAGTCGACGTTCATGAGATGTACCGGGAGCACATAGGGTGACACAGATACACTGCCGAGTTTGTGAGGGGGCCTTTTATGCCGACCCCATATTACAGTTTAGCAATATGCCAAAGGCGGCGCAGCACTTTCCGGACATTGACACATTACAAGATGATAGTGGGGTCGACTTGGAGGTGTGTCAATGCAGCGCATGCGGCCTTGTACAGCTTAGCAACAGGCCGGTCCCCTATTATAAAGAAGTTATTAGAGCGTCTGCTTTTTCTGCGGAGATGAAAGAATTTAAAAAGAATCAGATCGCAGAATTTGTAATAAAACAATCACTTTGTGGTAAAAAAGCTTTGGAGGTTGGCGCCGGAAAAGGAGAATATCTGTCACTAATGGTTGAAGCCGGACTTGATGCGCGTGGAATAGAATATGCCCAAGACTCAGTTGCGGCTTGTGTGGAGGACGGATTGCAAGTGTCCAAAGATTATATTGATGATCCCGGACAGCAATTACAAGGTGCCCCGTTCGATGCATTTTTTATTTTTAATTTTTTTGAACACCTGCCAGACCCCAATAGTACCCTCCGAGCATTACATCAGAACCTTACACCAGACGGAATTGGATTAATTGAGGTTCCTAACTTTGATATGATATTAAAGAATAATTTATTTACTGAATTTATTGGGGATCATTTATTTTACTTTACGAAAGAAACTTTAAGATCGATATTAGAAAGAAATGGCTATGAGGTTATAGAATGTAAAGAAATATGGTATAATTATATCTTATCGGCTACTGTTAAAAAGAGACAGAGGGTTGATGTAAGAAATTTTGATATTCATCGCAACAAACTCCGCCGCGAAATCCACGAATATATTGATTCGCATAACAGGGTGGCGGTATGGGGCGCGGGCCATCAATCGTTAGCGGCCCTAGCGTTATTAGATCTCGGCGATAAAATTAAATATATTGTCGACTCGGCGCCATTCAAGCAGGGGAAATATACGCCGGCTACTCACCTTCCTATTTTGTCACCATCGAGCTTAAATGTAGAGCCCGTTGATGCTATTATAATAATGGCAGCTAGTTACTCTGATTCTGTAGCGCGCAAAGTTCGAAGCGGTTTTGATCCTCGAATACATGTAGCCATTTTACGAGACTATGGTCTAGAAAGAAATAAATAATGCAAACAGTAAATTTAACTAAAAAGTCCGATGCCGATTCGAGCCTGGATACCCACCAAAATATTTTGTTTATAAATCCCCCTACCTTACCTTTGAAGGATTTGATAGAGGGCACCACAAGTAGACAGATTCGAGCATTTCCTTTTGGGATTTTATACCTTTCGGCTACTCTTAAGGAGTTGGGGCACAAGGGAGAGATATCTTGTGTGGATTACCTCGTTATCGACCCGGATGAATTTAGGAATAATTTTAACAAGACTTTGATTACAGAGGCTAAAAAAGCAAACAAAGGAAAAGATCCTGATATATTGGCTTTTTCTTTATCTATGTCTACCTCCTGGGAATTCTTTGATTACTCCATAAGAGTGTTTAAAGAAGAGTGGCCAAATGCAACGTTGATAGTGGGGGGTATGCATGCCTCGAACACTATTAAACATTTATTAGCCAATCATGATGGCCTTGTTGATTATGCGATTGCTGGCCAAGCTGAAAATGCTTTTGCTCAACTGCTCTCAGCGCTCGAACAGGGTTATACAAACGTCGATATACCCGGAGTCTACTATAAGGAAAAAATAGCATTCACCGAAGCCGGGAAAGCTCTGGTTATTCCATTCCTCGATCTTGATGTGGATGAAATTCCTCTTCCTGATTGGGATATCATAAATTTGCGTGCCTACACTGGCGAAGAATCCGCAGGATCTCATTTATTTTGGGACGAGCTTAATGTAGATAGCAAGCAATCGTATGACGCCTCCTTATTTACGTCTCGGGGTTGCCCCTTCCATTGCACGTTTTGTGCGGCCTGGACCATTCACGGCCGCAAGATGCGGTTCAGAGCGCCCGAAAGCGTAGTGGAAGAAATGAATATCTTAAACAAAGAGTATGGGGTTAATCATTTTCATATCTATGATGACCTTCCCTTGTTAACTCCGAAGAGAACTCATGAACTTTTAAGTGCAATGAAAAGTACCGATATCGAAGATCTGCGCATATCCTTTACTCAAACTTTTTATGTTAATACCACCACTGAAGAGATAATTGATGCAGTGATGGATTATACGGGTATTAAAACAATTTCCTTTGCCGTAGAGGCAGGAACAAAAGAGATGCAGAAAAAGATCCGAAAGAACGTGAAGCTTGAGAAAGCCGAGCGTTTAATTCGCTATGCTCAATCCAGGGGGCTTATTGTTACTATTAATATTATCTTAGGATTCCCGGAGGAAACACAAGAATTGATGCAACAGACAGTAGACCTGGTACGAGATTACTTGCACCCAAATTGGGCTCAGTATCATGTTGCCACACCCATTGTGGGAACCACAATGTACGATCAGTTCGTCGAGGCGGGATGTATCGAAGACGGTCCTTATGCCTGGATGCAAACTCTGACTAATCATCGATATTTTGATTCTCCGTGGATTTCTAAGGAGGGGATGAATGAATTCAGGTATATAGCCAATCTTGATACTAATTTCGTACACAATTGGGATTTAGAATGCGGCGCTTATGACAATGCTTATCATCTCTTTGAGGGGGTTGCCAATCTGTATCCATTTCAAATTTATGCGTGGGATGGCCTGCGCAGAGTCGAGCTAGCCCGCGGTAATGTGGAGGCAGCCGAACTTCATACTCAAAAAATTAAAGAAATGGTGGCCACTAATACGCGCGCAGTAGAACATCTTACAAAATATGGTCATATGTTCCCGAAAGTGGTTGAGCTTTGCAAGGATGTTAAACACTTTGAAGGTGATGGTCCTGCGAGCAGCGTTGATCCGGTCTATGGACGCGCCTTAGGCGACTCCGGAGCACTCACGCAGCATCCTTGTGTCGGCGAGACTAAGAGCCCCACGGCAGCAGAATGGCGAGAAAAGCCTATTGATAATTCGTTGGAGCAGACTTCTGTAAAATAAATAATTTTTATTTTGTGCTTTTAGGGAAACTAGTGTATACTTAGACGTGGAAGCAAACATATGTATGATATACATAGGGAGTAAATATGAGCAAGCGAAAACCATATACCTTTACATTGAACGAAGAAGCAATGTCTTGGTTTAAAGAATACTCTAAGAAAACTGATCGTTCGATGTCGAGTATTCTCAACTCACATATCTTGTCTTTGAAAGAAGAGCACGAAACTCGTTTTATCGGTGGGCCTGAAGTCGGTGTACGAGAAGATTTTCGTGCACGTCCTTATCCACCCAACAGCCTCATTGTAGATTTATTAGGAACCTAGATAATGGCAAAGAAGAATCAAGAATTTGTATCAGATGTAACAGGTGAAGTGTGGCACAAGATTAACTGGAAGAAGTGGGATAAAATCATTGACCACGTAGGAGTTATGGTAGGGTCACACAATAGTCCAGGAAAAAATGGTACAACCGCCGTTCTTAACGAGGGCGACGAAGTATTTATAGACGACATCCGCGGCCGAATTAATCCTCAGTACCGTGCTGCCGATCCCACCGGAAAGATCTGGTTCATTCCGATCAGCAAGGTGAAGGTAATAGAAGGCTCTGGTCCAGGCGACGGCACCAAATATGACCGCGGCTTTCGCGGCGGCGTAAGAATTAAGGAGAACGACAATGGCTAATTCACATATGAAGATGTTTCAATCCCCCCTAGAGGGCAACCCTTTAGACGAGGCTGTCGCCTTCGACATGAGGAACACCACTATTAAGGACGAAAAAGATCGCCAACACTGGCTAAGGGGGTATAAGCCAGCAGTGTACGAAAAGATGGCAAAATACCCAGAAAAGATCGCCAACGGCGAAAGCATCGCGATTATTCAGTTTCAATATGACTATCTGTGCAATATGGATTGCGAGCATTGCTGCATTGATAAGTTCTATGTTCCTAAAGCTTGGGAGGCCGCATCCGGCCGGCGCAAGTTTGAACTAGATGACGTACGTGAATTGTCACGACAGGCTGATGAGATGGGTCTCGCAAACTTTGTTATTACTGGCGGCGAGCCTCTTATCATGAAAGAGTTCGATGAACTTATTGAGGCTATTGACCCGTCAAAGTTTTATCTTGTTAGCGATTCAAACGGATGGAACCTAGATTATAAGAAAGCGGTTCATCTCAAAAAGATTGGGCTAGACAAAGTTCAACTTAGTCTAGATGGGATCACAGCGGAAGCCCACGATACATTTAGACGAAAACCCGGCGCTTTTCGGAATGCAATGCGCGCAATCGACGCCTGCAAGGAAGCAGGCCTTCACATTATTCTTTCTACTGTAATCTGGAAAGACCGTATTTATACAGATGAATGGGTAAAGTTTTTAGACTTTGCAAAAGAAAAGGAGGTGGGGACCTACATTGTCTACGCAAAACCGGTCGGCGCCTATGAAGGACAGACCGACGCGATGATGACCGAGAAGGAAGGAAAGATACTCCAGAAATTTGAGGAAGAGTACGATATCTTTACTCATATGACTCCCTCGTATGGCCGAGATATCGGATGCATTGCTGTGAAGAGAATGGTTCCAATCTCTCGTTATGGAGATGTTATGCCGTGCCCTTACCAGCACGTATCTCTCGGAAATTTCTTCGAGGAGCCTTTGGCAGATATTATCAACCGCGGCCTTAACATTAAGTGGTTTGATCCAAAGAAGAATATGCCTTGCATTTGTGGGGTTGACAAAGGATTCATTAAGAACGTTATATCTCAGACCTATGGAGACAACGAGGTGCCGGTAAGATATGACCGCGTATTTACTGACGATGATTTCCTTGACAAAGGTAACATGGGTGATGTACAATTAGGAAGTGGTCGCGGTCTAGAAGTAGACACCTGGAAGAACGCTCCGCTAATCACCCTGCGTGGGAAGAAAATGAAAGATCACAACTTTGTCGACGACACCGGAGCATAAGATAAATGGTTACATTCACAGAAGCAGCCGTGACTCATCTTAGGGGCGCCCTAGAAGAGGGTGACGTGATAAGGGTCGCTGTAAAGGGCGGCGGCTGCTCTGGAATGTCATATTCGCTGAGCATAGAAGACGAATTCGACGAGGAGGATATTCTTATAGAATATGGTAACGTAAAGGTTTATGTAGATCCTCACAGTTCATTTATTTTAAACGATACAACAGTAGACTATGTGGTGACATTACAACAGCAAGGATTTAGTTTTAACAATCCTAATGCAAATACTACTTGTGGCTGTGGGTCTTCGTTTTCTTAGGAGAAAATATTATGGCGTATACTAAAAAAGTAATTGATCATTTTGATAACCCGCGAAATGTCGGGTCTCTGGATAAGAACGACAGTAGGGTGGGGACGGGCATCGTCGGCGCGCCAGAATGTGGCGATGTCATGAAACTTCAGATTAAAGTAGATGATAAGAGCTGTATTTGTGACACAAAGTTTAAGACTTTTGGATGCGGGTCAGCCATCGCCGCATCTTCTTTGGCTACCGAGTGGCTCAAGGGCAAGACCCTAAAAGAAGCTGCTGAAATTAATAATATGCAGATTGTAGAGGAGTTGTCTCTTCCTCCCGTTAAAATTCATTGTTCTGTGTTAGCCGAAGAAGCTATTAAAGCAGCCATTGAAGATTTGGAAATTAAGGGCTCCCAGAAAGAATAAAGAATGAACCAAAAAAGACAACAGATTCTTGATCTGGTTAAAGAATATATCATTGAAAAACGAGAGAGTGAAGAGTGGACCGCCGGGGAGGATTGGGTTTCATATTCGGGCCCCATCTTTGATGACAAAGAGTATGTGGCCGCTATTGATAGTTTATTGGGTGAGTGGTTAATTTTCGGCCAGAACGGCCGCCAATTCGAGCTTCAGTTTGCTGAACATCTGGGAAAGAAAGCAGGCATACTAACGAATTCGGGATCCTCCGCAAATTTACTGGCGGTCAGCGCTCTTAAGTCTCGGAAATGGTTTAATCTTAAAGAGGGAGCTAAATTCATCACTCCCGTTGTTTGCTTTCCTACTACTATTAACCCTCTTATCCAAAATGGATTTGTTCCGGTGTTTGTTGACGTAACGTTACCGGACTTAAATTTAGACCTGGATCAAGTGGAAGCTGCCCTAGAAGCAGACCCAGAAATTCAAGGTATTATGTTTGCGCACGTATTGGGAAACCCTCCCGATATGGACCGCTTAATGTTTTTAGTTAAGAAATACAATCTAATTTTTGTTGAGGACGCTTGCGATGCCTTAGGCTCCTACTACGATGGAAAGAAGCTAGGCTCTTTTGGGACGATCTCAACGTGCTCATTCTTTCCAGCACACCACATGACGATGGGCGAGGGTGGCTTTGTAGCCACCGACAGCACTGTCAAACGAATGGTTCTCGCTAGTTATCGTGACTGGGGACGAGCCTGCTACTGTAATACGGCCAAGCCGGGCTCGGTAACTAGCGGAACCGCTTGTGGTAATAGGTTTCAACAATGGCTTCCAGGAATGAAGACCACTACTTTTGATCATCGATATGTTTTTGATGAAATTGGTTATAATTTAAAGCCGTTGGATCTTGCAGCAGCAATGGGTCTAGAACAGATTAAGAAATTGCCGATGCTAGACTCGGCGCGCCGAAAGAACTTCAATAGGCTTAAGGAAATTTTTGCTCCGTACGAGACCTACTTTCACCTTCCAGAGCCTACCCATAAGGCAGATCCTTGCTGGTTCGGGTTTTTACTGACAGTCCGCGATGGATCTTCAATTGGGAGACAGGATTTTGTTGATTTTATGGAAAGCAAAAAAATACAGACCAGGTCATATTTCACAGGTCTTGTGTTGGCACACCCGGGCTACATCCATTTGGCGGAGCCATATGGGGTTCTAGAAGAAACCTTCCCGGTGGCTGCCAAAGTAACTCAAGATAGTTTCTTTTTGGGAACCTATTACGGACTTACCGATGAAAAACTTGATTATATCGAGAAGTGTGTAAAAGAATTTTTCAACTTTCGGGTGCTAATGTGAAAATAGTTTACATCACGGGATGTCTGGGGTTTATGGCCTCCTATGTGGTACGGAAAGCCTTAGATCTCGGGTGGAAGGTCCGCGGAGTTGATAAGATGACATATGCGGCCAATCCCAGCCTATTAGATGAATTTCGAGAATATCCTAATTTTGAGTTCGAACAAAAAGATATTAAAGATTTAGATCGCTTATATGATTGCGATTATCTTATAAATTTTGCGGCCGAATCCCACGTGGGAAATAGTATTATTAATAGTGACGAGTTTATTAGTAGCAACATTATTGCTGTAAGAAATTTGTTAGATTTGGTGAGGTTTAAACCAATTAATTGTAATGAGCGCCCTACATTTTTTCATATAAGCACCGATGAGGTGTATGGGGATATAGTTAGTGGTACCCACACCGAAAAAGACCTTCTTAAGCCAAGCAATCCCTATTCTGCGGCAAAGGCTGCTGGCGATATGCTGATTCACGCGTGGGCCCGAACCTATGGCATCGACTACCTTATCCTTCGACCCACCAATAATTATGGAATTGGTCAATATCCTGAAAAGCTTATTCCTTTGGCAATCAAGAATCTCCTTAGGGAGAAGAAAATTCGCCTACATAATAATGGGACGCCGATAAGAAACTGGCTTCATGCTGATGATACCGCTGCAGCCGTAATGACGATTATAGAGAGCGGTCAAACTAACCAAATCTATAATGTTGCAGGCGGATTTGAACAAACAAACAAAGAAACGATTCGAAAAACAATTGGGGCCTTTTATGGAACCGATAACGATTGGGAGAAATATTTGGATTTATCGTGTCACCGCCCGGGCCAGGATGTACGATATGCTTTAGACGATACTAAGCTAAGAGCCCTAGGCTGGGCTCCTAAGAAAAATTTTGATGAAGAGATTCCTAAAATTGTGGAATTTTATAAAAACAATTTCATTTGGTGATAAATGACAACACTTGTAACGGGAGGTTCCGGATTTATTGCGAGGCGCCTAAGGCTTCAACAACCGGATTGGGTGTATACTTCTTCCAAAGATTATAATTTATTAGACCCCGCAGCCACCAAACAGATGTTTAAGGATATTAGACCCAACACAGTGGTACACTTAGCCGCCCGGGTGGGCGGCATTAAAGATAACAATTCTAATCAAGTAGAATTTTTTGAGCAGAATGTATTAATGAATATCAACGTACTGAGGGCTGCCTACGAGGCCGGCGTTCACCGGGTCCTAGCAGCCATCAGTACATGTGCCTTTCCCGATGTAGTAGATCACTATCCGTTTACTGAGGAAAACATTTTTAGCGGCCCCTGTGCGGAGACAAATTTTTCCTACGGTTATTCAAAGCGCCTCTTGCATGCATTAGTTTTGTCGTACCGAAAGCAGTATGGAGTTAACTATTCTACTTTTAGTCCCTCCAACGTGTATGGGCCCGATGATCATTTCGATAGTGAAAATTCGCACTTTATAGCCGCCCTTATTACAAAGCTAGCCAACCTTAAAGATGGTGACACCTTATCTTTGTGGGGCACCGGCGAACCATTGCGCCAGCAGCTTTATGTGGATGATCTCTGCGAGATAATTCCTCTTCTCGTCCAGAACCATCACGGGCCAGAACCTATTATCGTAGCTCCCAATGAGAATTTAAGTATTAATGAGATGGCAAAAATTTTGATCTCACACTTAAACATTGATATAAACATTGTTTATAATAAGAAACTAGAGGGGCAACATCGTAAAGACGGAGCAAATGAGTTGTTAAAGAAGACTATTGGCCCCTACACCTTCACACCATTTGACAAAGGTGTTGCACAGACTTATAATTGGTACAGGCCCTTCTAAAAAGGAATTTATAATGAAAACAGCATTAATTACTGGAATCACCGGTCAAGACGGCTCTTATTTGGCTGAGTTACTTCTTTCTAAGGGGTATAGGGTAGTTGGTGTTAAAAGGCGCACATCACTTATTACTACCGATCGTATTGACACAATTTTTACTCATCCTAATTTGATATTAGAGTACGGCAGCCTTCACGACGCTGGTTGTTTTTGGAAGTTGCTAAACAAATACCAGCCCGATGAGATCTACAACTTAGCAGCCCAGTCTCACGTTCGAGTCTCCTTTAGTGTCCCTGAGGAAACTGTAGATTCTATTGTTATGGGGACGCTACGACTAATGAATGCATATAAAGAATTATGTCCGACGGCTAAATTTTATCAAGCTTCGTCTTCGGAGATGTTCGGAGACAACTTAAATATTCCATTTGATGAAGAATCCAGACTGCGTCCCGCTTCCCCGTACGCATGCGCTAAAGTTTTTTCACACAATCTTATGAGGAACTATAGGGAAAGTTACGGACTGCATGCATCTAGTGGTATCTTATTTAATCATGAATCCCCACGGCGAGGTGAAACATTCGTGACACGAAAAATTACTATAGCGGCCGCCCGCATAAAGCTGGGGCTTCAAGAAGAATTATTTTTAGGCAATCTCGACGCTAAACGCGATTGGGGCTTCGCCGGCGACTATGTGAAGGCAATGTGGTTAATGATGCAACAAAAAAAACCAGACGACTATGTGATTGCTACTGGCAAGTCATATACGGTACGTGAGTTTTTAAAGTATGTGTTTGAATATGCGGGTTTAAACGATGTTGAAAAGTATGTTAAGATAGATTCTAGATTGTTTAGGCCTCACGAAGTCCCTTATTTATTGGGAAACCCCACAAAAGCACAAGAAAATTTGGGATGGAAGCCTAAAATAAATTTTAAACAGTTGGCAGAAATGATGTATGATGCTGACTACAAGTTGGTCAAAAATACGGAGGTACCAAAATGAAAAAATCATCAAAAAGATCGAGTGGACTAGACTCGCCACTTACAGAACAAGAGGTGAGGGAGGTGATCGACCAGATGTTGCGAGTCGCATTTAGAAGCCTCTCGCGCGACATGGAAGGTCATCTAAAAGACATTGACACACGGCTCACAACTCTAGAAACAAAGAAGAGATGAAACTTAGCAACCAAGCTCTAGGAGCATTGATGCTAGCTCTTCAGAAGTCATTATTGGAACAAACTGATATTGTACCTCTTCTAACAGAAATGAATTTTCAAGTTGATCCTGAGGATCCAAGCCATAGTGCACTGGTAATCACAAACCCCCCAGTCGTAAGTTTAGAAAATACTGTTTTAGAAGATTTCGCTGAATCCTTGGAGGAATAGGGTTGCCACGGTATGAATATTACTGTAGCTCGTGTAGCAGCAATGTTGTTCTACAGCATTTATCAACCGAAAACGCAACTAAGTGTCCGGAGTGTTTAGTGGAAGGAGAACTCACCAAGAAACTAACTTTATTTAGAACCACCGGGTCACCAAAAATAATTAAAAAAGAAGTCGGGCGCGTCACTGAAGACTTCATTAAAAATGCGCGCGGGGAACTCAAACAGCAAAAAGAGGATTTAGACGAAGAGAGATGACACCCTTGGTAATAATAGCAACTGTATCAACAATCTTAAATATATTTTTAGTCTGGTATCTGGTGAAGATACTACGTAAATTTCTATTTATTTCTGAAGCTTTATCGGATTTATACTTAACTTTTAGATCTTTTGAAGTGTTCACTAAATCTCTATATAATATGGATATGTTTTATGGCGAGCCAATAATACAGGAACTAATTCAAAAAAGCAAAGTAGTACTTGAAGAGGTAGAAAGATTTAGAGACACGTTTGAATATACCCTCGATGAAGAAATAGAGGAAGAATTAAATGAGATCGAAACCGCGGCGGAAGAAAAGCACGAAGAACCATTATTTCACGAAGGTCCATGAAAATGCGATAGTTAAGTACGCCAACACCGAAGACCGTGAACTTCGAACTAAATTATACATAGAGTATATTCAGCCGGCATTTGATCAAATGGTCGATAAAATCATTTATACGTATCGATTTACAAGTTTGCCAAATATAGATTCTTTAAAAGATGAGTGTAAAATTTGGCTCACAACGATCCTCAATAAATATGATCCCACCAAAGGGTCTAAGGCTTTTTCCTACTTTTCTGTAGTAACTAAAAACTGGTTCATTCATAAAGTTAAAAAAGTTCAAAAACAGAATCGCACAGAAGTCTATTTGGAAGATGTGGTCAATCAGCTGGATAATGACCTAATATCTACTGAGCCCAGTTATGAAACCCGGCGAGAAGACGTTGAATTCTGGGTTTCTTTTAATTCGGAGATGAAAACGTGGGATTCATTTATGCTCAAAGAAAATGAAAAAAAGGTTTTAATGGCTGTTCGTATATTAATGGATTCTGCTGACACAATCGAAATTTTTAACAAAAAAGCTATTTATCTATACTTAAGAGAGATAACAGGACTCAACACCAAACAAGTCGTTAATAATCTCAATAAGCTAAGAAAACGATATAGGACTTTTAAGGAAAAATGGGAAAGCGGCGCAATCTAAATCTAGATGATTATATAGAAGAAACAACCACCAATATCCGCGAAGATCGCGCAATGGCCAAGTCTCTTCTTATGGATGCTATCCAGGATATGAAAATGTCTGACTCCGCGCGCCGCGAATTGGGATCGATCGCCGCCAAGTATGTGGAAAATCTACAGCGCTCTAATGAGCAACTGGTCAAATTAGCGAGCTTGCTACAAAAGCAAAAGACAACGCAGTTTGGTCTAACTAGCGATGACAAGGAACAAATATTCGATTTACTGAATAAGCCCGAGGAGAGCTGATGGCGTTCGAAATCAAAGAGATTAAGAATCCGGCCCTGTTTTTTTCGGGACTTGAACAAGAGGACCTTCTTCCCCCGGGCCCCGTCGCGGATCGCCGCACGCTTAGAAATAGCGATGCCTATAGGATGAAGATGCTTAATAGCGAAGCTTGGGAAGTGCAGCTCAAGTTACAAAATCCCCAGCCCGGCCTTGTTGTAGGATACGAAGCAAAGACCCACCCTGAGTTAAAATCTGCTGTACAAAAGGCGCGCTACGAGGAATCCGGACGTACTCACTTTACTGCTTTTAATTTTACTTATAAAGTGTGGCTTCCCTGTATCTATGCAGATTTAACAGTGGAAGATTTCGCACTCGACCCAAAGAAATTTCAAAAAAAAGTAGCCGGGATGTCCCCAGCCGGCGGCTATCCCGTATCTATTGACGTTAGTGATTTTCAGGGTGCTATTCCCCCGGGTACTTTTGTAACAGTTAAATTTAGCAATCTGGGTGAGGTTAAGACCGGACAGATAATGTATGTTGGGGATAAAATATTTGATATTAGTATACAGTTTCCTGACCCACCCGGTAATAAATTTGTGATGGGCGCGGGGGGGACCGTAGGAGGATATACTCAGTCATCTGGCGGAGGGGCCCCCGCCCCGGGCGTCGGACCAGCGCCCTCAGGGTGCACCCCTCAAGGACGGGAAGGCCTATGTAACGATAATATACCAAAATCGCCTGCCCGGCTTAAATTTACTTTTAATGAACTAAAAATTTTAAGAAAGCCGCTGCAGCCATTGCTAGACTGGATTGGTGCACATGAAGGAAAATATACTTCTGTTAATCGAGGCGTCGCTGGTGATACTAAGCGTAGTTCTACTTATATTTTAGGCGGTCCGGCCAAAGGAAAAAATATTACCGAGATGACAATCAAGATGCTGCGATCTTATATGAAGAAAGGCTCCAACGCGGGCCACGTTTTGCAAGGACATCGCCCAATGTCTTCCCCCCCTGGCAATCCGGGCTTGTTAGCGGTTGGAAAATCTCAATTTATCCCCGATACTTTTGATGGAGCTATTAGAGATACAAAAACTTCTAAATCTTTGAAATTTTCGCCCGACGTACAAGAAACTTTGGGAGTTTATCTATTATTAATGAAACGTAAAGAACTAGGAAAATTCCTTGTAGGAATTCACAGTAATGTTGGACGAGCCGCACAGGAGGCCGCTCTAGAATGGGCCTCGATTCCGCTTCAATATGAGCGAAAACGCAATGGCTGCCAGCGAGGTTATGGAGCATATTGCAAGGGCGGCGCGAACTCTTCAAAACCTCTTGGACACAAGCCGCAAGAGACAGTTGACATTCTGAAACAAGCCCGCGCACTTGTCCTAGCTGACTCCGCCGCTGTTGAACTTCTTAAAAAGAAGGGCTACCATTCCTAATGGCCTTTACCGTTAAAGATGTTGATTGCAGCTTTTTGTTTACCGGCGATTGGGAAGGATCCGGCGGCGCCACATTTTCGTCCCGGACCACTACCGCCTCCTCCGCAATGGCCCTCTGGGCGACGAATAAGAGTAAATATTCGTCGATTTTAAAATATCCAGATCATATTCCCGGCATTGTAGTTGCCTATGAAGCAAAAACTTACCCTCAGCTGAGTTCAGCGGCTGATAAAGCACGTTATGAAAAATCCGGACGCACACATTTTACTGCTTTTAATTTCACTTATAAAGTATGGGCCCCCTGCATACAATCTAATTTAACAAGTGCAGACTTTGAGTCTCCCGAAAAGTTTCAAAAACGTGTTGCAACCCTTTCCCCTGCCGGGGGATTGGCAGTCTCTATTTCGGTAAGTGATTTTCAGGGCGCCATTCCCCCCGGCGCCTTTGTAATTGTGCGCGCGCCGGCTCTTCCCAAATTAAAGGGAGCAAGCATTGTTCGGGTAGGAGAAAAGATCTTCGACATAAGCACGATATTCCCGGATCCCCCCGGGAACCAATTTGTGTTGGGAACCCATGGCGCGCCCACAATACTTGGCGGTTCCGGGGGCGGAGGGCAGACGCCCAGCCCGATCCCAACAAATCTTCCATCGTGGCCCTCCCCTCTTCCAGAAGTTAAAACCAATCGTGTACTGTGGCTCGGCGACAGCCAATCGGACAACACTTATTTAACTAGGACCATCAAAGCAAAGCTAAAAGAAAGGGGCATCGATGTAAAGCTTCTGGCGAAGTATGGTCAAGGAGTTTTATCTGGTATGAAAGCCAAGGGAGGATCCTCCGGCCCAGAAGCAACATCCGCCGGCTCTAAAGCGGACTACTTTGGGGTGAATAAGGAGAACGGTCATTTGGTTTCGTATATGAAGAGTTTTCGTCCAGGACTAGTTATAGTAGAACTAGGAGGTAATGACTCAAATTCATATTCGTCATCAAGCAAGAAGGCGGTTTATCAAGAACAGCTTGCCTTGTGGGTAAAGACGGTCAAAGATTTGGGTGCGCAGTTAATATGGTTTGGTCCTTCCTTCTCCGGAAAACCTTCATATCAGAAAAAGAGAGAAGTAATCGCAGCCTATCAGCAGGAGTATTTAACGTCGGCCGGAATACCATGGTATAATATGAAACCACTAACACAAGATTTACAACATAAAGAAGAGACAACTCCCGTTCACTTTGTATCAGCTTCGTACAAAAAGTGGGCACAAAGACTTCTTGATGGACCGCTCAAGGATGTGAAAGCGTAAGGATAAAATATGGCAGACGGTATTAATGAAATTGAAGAGGTACTTCCGGAACCAGAACTTGAAAAATATTTAAGCTTGCCTCCTGAGGGCAAAGCCCGAGTGACAGGGATAATGGGAATGGGCCGTCAGGTTTATGATTGTCCTAAGTATAATTCCACACAAGATGAAATGGTTATGAGCAATGGCAATTCATGGATTGTTCTGGGATATGACCGGACTCACAAGCCGCCATCTGGATTTGGCGGCAAAGGCCACATCCGATGTTCCTCTGTTGATATCGTTGCGGGGCGCCTAGGAAAGGAGGCGAAGTCACACGAAAAGGTTGGACTAGACGGCGTAACAGAAGTTGTTTGTGACCCCAACTTTACAAAAGATGCAGCCCGGATATACATAAGCCAAAAGGCTGGTGTCGATGGAGTACACTATTTTGATCTTCCGGCTGGTACAGTCGGAAAAGTTACGCGCGCAACACCGCGCTCCACTATTGTATTAAAGGCCGATACTTTACGCTTCGTAGCGCGCGAGAACATTAAGTTCGTTACTCGTACTGACAAGAAAAATTCTCAGGGAGGCAAACAAGGCGCCGGCAGCACGAAACAATATGGAATTGACCTAATCGGGATGAACGACTCTAGTGATATGCAGCCGATGGTTAAGGGGGACAATTTGAAAGCCTGCTTGATAGCAATGATGGCGAATATTGCTACTTTATCGACTCGGCTTACTACAGCATTGGACTATCAACGACAAATCAACCTTTCGTTGGCTTTTCATGTTCATAACACCTCTTTTTACGGCCTCCCGTCAGCTCCGTCAATTTCCGTTGCTCAGAAAACAGCAGAGTGCATTATTCACTCCGCCTTAAACGTGGAAGTTCCTCTCATGGCGCTAGATAATATGAATGGCAAAAAAGGGAAAGAGCAGGGAGCTGCCCTTAGTACGAAATATCTTCAAAACCCCGGTGGGCTTAAAGGAAAGCGCTATATTTTGAGTAAGTACAATAATTTGAATTAGATATGACTATTGATTTTGACAGCTTAAATATATTTCAAAAATTTCCTCCGAATATACCATGGTATAATCCAAAAAAGGGGGTGTATGCGGTCATCGTACAACCGGCAGCCCTTCCGGAAGGCTCCACTGATCTGCTAGACCCAGAACTCCTTGATCACAAAGCCGCTGATGCCTTTATTGAGTTTTATTTACCAGAGTTTTATCCTTATATTTATGGCGGAGACGCAAAGCGCCTCGGCATCACGCTCCCTGATGGCGGCTATCGAGATACCTATGCTACCTTGCGCACACAGATAAAAGCTAGCATTAAGCAGATCAAGTCAGATCCTAAATCGGCCGCCACTGCGCCCAAGTATTTATATGAATCAACCGCGGGCTCTATAAATTTTAAAGACGTTCGTCTGGGATTATATGTTTATGATGCCGACGCGGAGACCAAGGAGCGCGTTTTAGATGAATTAAAATCTCGCGTCAAGGGCGACCAGGACTGCCCTCCTCCTCCCTATGAAGAAAGAGAATTGCCTTCTTATAGTTCGGGCTTTCCTCCATTCCCAATAGCCTTAGAATTTTTCACCGCTCAACAAGAACTCCTCACGAAGAGTGTCGGCCACTTCGACGACGGTAGCTTCAATCTGGGCCTAGCCCCCCAAACCTCGGCTAACCTACGGGAGATATTGACAGCCTACCATACTGATATCCAGAGATTCCCCGCACCACTTAGAATTCCGCTTGATCTGAGTGCGGTTAAAGAAGATGTAACTGGTCTAATAAGCTTGTTAACCAATATGGCGCGCCGCGATATGAATTTATCTGGTATAGATCTAAATCCATTTAGCACAAATGATCATCTATCCATTGATGTCACCGACAAGTACAAAGTTCAATCCATAACTTATAGTGCAGGCCCGGGAGTTATGCCGCGACCCCTTAAAATTGGCTATTTCTCTTTAGTCAAACACAATCCGGCACTAAATGATGAGTGGGTAATGATTACGTTGCTCCGCGCACAAGAAATTGTGGACAAAGTTATAGAAAGGGGAGCCGATGGCCGCTCCGGCCGAGGCCTAACGAATCTGCTAGGGTTCATTCATAGGACATATGGCCCCCTTCTGAGGCCCCCCGGAGTTCTATACGCAACACCGGAAGAAATAGCAGCAAATCCGGAGCTAGCAAAAGTCAAAGCCGACGCCGAATTGGCGGACCTACCATTAGATTTAGCGGCCCCGGTACCGCCCGGGATCGACCCCCATCAGTATCACATGGTGTTTAAAGGTACCTCGCATCCTCTGGATGTTCTGAATCCATCGAAGCTAGTGGAAGGTATCTCTACTTTTATGACGTCTCCCCAAGCCGCTCAGATGCAGCAGGCGATGCAGGATCCAAAGATGCTAGCACAAATGTATAATTCAGCTGCACAGGAAAAATTTTCAGCCACCTTCCCCCTAAAGGATATGATAGATGAGGTTATTAAATTAGTTGAGGAAGCGAAGGGGGTGAACGCCGCGGCAGAGGAACGCACGGCCCTATTAGAAGAGAAGCGCGATGCACAGCTGGAGTTGGAGATTGCAGAAGAAACCGGAACCGAAGAAGAGATAACCCATTGGCGAGGCAAGCTTGAGGATGCCGAGGAAAAACTTAGCGCCGATAGAGCAGAAGGTGGCCCCGCTAGCGAAGCCCGCGACGTGTTAGAAATAGTCAACAAGGTGCTGGAGATGCTGGGCATCGCGGATTTGATTAATGAAGCCCTCATTTGTTTAACAATGGGCTCAAGTTTTTCGTTAGCTAGAATTAATCATGCGATTGATTTTGGATTTAGTATCGCCGAGTTTATTGAAGATTATGAAAAGCCTACTATCCCGCCTCCCTTAATTGTTATTCCCGATTGGCCCAAACTCCCGGCAATTTTTAATATTACGGGTGACCCGCCCCTTTGGCAGCAAATTCTGGATATAGTTCTACAGACCTTGGCCGAGGTTGCTTTTGATATAATCAAGGGGATCTGCGAACTAATCAAGCATAATTGCGATAACTTGGCCGACCGGGACATTGGGGCTCTAGATGCAGCGGATGCAATGAAAGATAATACGGTAGAGCCGATTAATCTTCCTAATATGCAAGACCTGATAGATGATGCCTTTCGGAAACATGGTTTAGATCAGGACAGGGGCTTTAATTATATAAGTGCTGTCTCGGGAGTACTCAGTCCTCTAGAAATTTGTCGTTTATACATGTCTCCGGCTGATGTAACCGACGAAACGATTCGAAAGATAGCTGTGTTCAATAAGAGTTATTCCGACGAGATCATTAAGAAAATGCAGAGTCGCAATCAAATTTTGTCACTTTTCAACAGTATGAGCCAGCTGTGCGACATCAGTCGAGTATGTAATGAATACATCGATCAAGATGTGCGAGCTAGTATTGAAAATTTCTGCTTGAAGGAGGCCGATAAAGCAACTTTGGCAGATCAGGCATCTATTCAAAAATTGGCCGACTACCTAAACGATGGTGTACCAGTAGAGATTCCGCCTATTGACTTTTTATGTCCGGAAAACGATAAGTTTGTTCCAAACCCTATTGTAAGCCGAATCATTCCCCAACTTTTTGATACACTAATCGAGAATGTAAGGATGCAGTTTACATACTCTATCGAAGCGACCCGAACAACGATTTTGGAGCCTCAGGTTGATGCTAATCCAAACCCGGCCGTTATTGCAGCCCTGACCCACACTAACGCTCTGCCGGATCCACCCGAGATAGATACGGCCTTTTTAACTATTCTAACTACCATTTTTGAAAAACTACAAGACCCAGATTTTAAGATCGACCCGGCGATATGTCCCGATATTGATATGAGTAAATTTGGGACGACTATTGATGAGTTTATCGAAGCTTTGCCTATTTTAAATAATATTTTGCAAGATGCGCTGAAAGCGTCCAAAGGCGAACTAGGCCAACTTGAAGCCAGCGTTGGAAACCTAAAAGATAACATCGAATCGGGAGGAGTCAACGTTCCCTATGTGACATATGTTTTTCCAACCCAGTTTTATAATCACTTTCGCGCCATGGCACATCAGGGCCCCCCTAGCTATGAAAATATTCAAGGAACGGTGCCGGACGTATGGCTTACAACTACTAACTCGCCAGGGGGCAAAAGAACATATTATTCTAAGATGTTATTAGACCGCACTACCAAACGATACGGCCGCCTTAGAATGCAATATCAGTTCTTATCGCCCATCAACCCAGGCGGATCGCCGCGGCAGGTCGACCCCATTAGGCTGGAATTCTATTCTAATAATGATATATCCTCAGGCCGCCGGCCCGCGGCCAGGCTGGGATATCCCAGCAAGCTGCTCCCCGGGGTTAAAAACGGGTGGATTAATATTAATGTGGCCGATGATTCATTTACACCGCTCTTTGACTGGGCCAAGGGCGGCACTTCTCCGGATGGCCTTTTGGCCTCCTATGGATCGGAGAGCGATTTTAACCCCTATATATTTAACTTTACATATCCTCTCCAAAAACAGTTAGAGTCTCTGGGGCCCCTGAACTCCACGAATAAAAAATATCTCCAAAATAAACTTCAAAAGCAAGTATACCCTACGGCTTTTAACGGGATCATAAAACGTACTTTTGCTTATATCCAACGTAATGGGATATTTGATATGGTGGGTCTCAACCGGCTAAACTTGTTTAAAGACAATACTAATTGTGAACCATCACAGGTTGGAGATTTGCTTGATGTGCGGGGAATCCTAAACCAAGTTAAAGAAGAATTTCTTCAATCGTCGTGTAACGATGACGGCACACCTCAGGAACTGGTTGAAGCAGCCCTCAAGTATGCATTACTTCAACTTCTGATACAGGTGTGTATTGTCGAAATTTTAATTAAAAATATTTTTGTTTTTAGTGCATTTAGGTTTGATGAAGTCTTTGAGAAGAAAGTTTTTACTGATTTAATTTTAACAAGTCTGACAAGTGAGCTAACTACTCGTCTAGGATTGGCCGGCGGAACCGTTAAAGAATATATTTATGAGCATTTTGAAACCAAACTCGCGCGTGAGCCTGTTATAGAGGCCGGAGGAATCGCCCATTCCTACGATAAAAAGAATATCGTCCCATACTTGACCCCAGAAGCTGATATGGAGAAAATGGAATTTAGTAAATTAGTAAGATTCCTAGTAGAAGAAAGGTTTGGTCATACGTATCAGGCTTGTGGTCAAACGGTAACAACTATGGGTTCTATCAACAATGTTCTTCGTTCGGCCGGCGCCAGCAAAACATTCGATGAAATCTTTATTAAAGAAATATTAGGAATATATGGCGCGCCTTATGGTAAGAGAAATGCCCCAATGAAACACTCCGACGGAAGATTGGTTTTTGTTAAATATGTTTATTGGGACGCCATCTCTAATTGGAATGATGTGGCATCGTCAGAAATATTAGTCCCTTGGGACGCAAGAGAGCTCGAACCAGTTCAGACTGAATACGATGCTGCCTATGCCACGATGCTAGCGGCGGTCCCCACCGACCCCTCAACATACACTGCTGATGCTCTACGAGAAGCGGCAATAGAACAATTTGTAGAAACTCACGGTGAACGACCGGTGATGGAGGTCCCGCGACACAAACTATCTATTCAAAATGTTTTTGGTTCAGCCGGGCCAGGAGCTATGCCTATTAGAACGACCACAGCAGTTGACTTCATAGATATGATCGAACTAACGGATGGCCCCCGACCAAGTTTTGAAAATGTTAAGTGCGGCTATAAATTAATCTTTAACTTTCCTTCGTACAGGGGCGCCAGCTATCAGGCCGCCGACTGGGATCAGAGTAATTCTCCCTTTGTGCAGTCGTTCCGCCCTGGCGCCGCCCGCAACGTAATTCAAACAGCGCTGAGGCTGCAGGGACGCGCAGTAGGGATGGATTCCATTTTAGATTCAGCAATGTCTGATCTTGATGCCGAAAACGAGGGTCCACAAATATTAGGGGAAATGCTTACTGTTGACATCCGCGCGATTGGGGAGTTTGATCCCAATCAGTTAGCAGATATAGCCAATACTTCGCCTCCTCCCTCTGACAATAATGGCCCCGGAATTCCTTCCATGGGTACTGCTCAGCTGAACAATCCTAACGACGAAGCGACCTTATCCACAGAGACGAAGATTGCTAATATTCGGCGCTTTCGAAAGACGAATCCAGACAAACATGTCCGTCGCATACTAGATAACCAAGAATACCAGCGCTTTATTACTCAAACCTTTAATCCAGAACTTGCGATGATGATACCGGTTTTGTATAATTTGGGACTTACGAGCTTCTTTTTCCCCGGCATTGAAAAAGATTTTGAAACTACAAAACAGGTTATTCTAGATTTATTTAATATGGTTTCGCGCACACAGCGCCCCACACCATTGGCAAATCAGGACACCGCGACGGCCTTAAATAATGAGCTTGCGTCTGACGGACAATCAAATCTCGATATGAATATTCGTGAATTTATTCTTAAGGCCATTCGAGAAACACCTATTAAAATTCTGAAGGGAGTTGTAGAACTTATTGATCCTCACGTCGCTATCTCAAAGATAATTCGGGACATTACCGGAGAACTCTTTGGGAATGTTACTCGCATAATTGACACAGGAATTGACTACGCAGAATCCACGCAGCCGGATGCATCTCCGATGCTGCCGATTCTTAAAGCAATCACCGGAGAAGACCTGTTGGCGCTGGGTTTCTGTGGTCTAAACACTTTAAATGCACAGGCCTCTGATAAGATACCTGGGGGCATTAAGGGGATGGACGCGCCCCTTCTTGGTCCACGTATGACTTTGAACGGCATAGACTTTACGGGAACCATTTCGGGCCTCTTTATGATGCCCCCAACACCTTTCGGAATTATTTATATTCTTTTGATGCTTTTGGATCAAATGAACAACGAGGAAGCAGAAGCAGACACGGATGAAAACTCTCAGGCTAATGTTTCCGACGGTCAGAACTCGAATGTTTGTTAAAAAAATAGATCTTTTTTATAATTATTAGGAGGAGTTATCATGAGTACTGGACTGGCACCACTGCTTCCGTTGAAATCAAGCAGATATGAACTGATACAAGATTACGTTACACTTGCATCTCAAAATCTTAAAAATCTGCTTCTTACCAATCCGGGAGAGCGGATGATGTTGACCGATTTTGGAGTAGGCCTAAGAAGATTTTTATTCGAAATGAATGACAGCGTAACTTATGCGCAAATAAATAGTGAAATTATAAAACAAGTAAAGAAGTATATGCCCTTTCTCAGTATAGATAAAATAGAATACAGGACTCCCGAAAATAATCCTGATTTATTTCCCAACACAATAAATGTTGTAATAAATTATACAATAACGCCCCTCCAGATGCGAGGGACGCTGCAGATTGATACAAATACGGACTAATTATACCGAGGTAGGCGCCCATGTCGAAGAAAATAGAAGCGATTGATTATACAAGTAGAGATTTTGCCACCATTCGTCGGGATCTAGAAAACTTTGCTAAAAGGTATTATCCGAATAGTTACAAAGATTTCAACCAGGCAAGCTTTGGGTCATTAATGCTTGACACTGTCTCCTATGTAGGAGATATTCTTTCATTTTATCTAGACTATCAAGCGAATGAAAGCTTTTTAGACACAGCTATAGAGTATAACAATGTAGTTAGACTAGCGCGCCAGATGGGCTATCGTCTTAACCCAAGTCCGTCTTCCTATGGAATCGTAACAGTGTATATAAAAATTCCTGCGTCTACTTCAACTCAGGGCCCCGACACCGATTACATTCCCGTTCTTAAGACGGGTACTGAGTTTAGTTCCGATACTGGGGGGTTTTTTACGTTGGTGGATGACATAGATTTTAAGAAAGAACAAAACCAAATTGTCGTTAGTGATGTAAACTCGAACGGTACCCCCACCTTTTTTGTAATTCGTGCCCAAGGCCGCGCTGTCTCGGGCCGACTAGGGCTAGATACTTTTACAATAGCCGAGTTCGTTCGATTCCGGCGCATCCCGCTGTCTGTTTCCAGGATTAATAATGTAGTAAGCGTTTATGATTCCGATGGCCATCGATATTATCAGGTGGACAATCTTTCGCAAGATGTTATTTATAAGGCCATCCGCAACACTACTGCGACCCGCGCCACGGTTCCGAACATTCTAAAGCCAGTCCCGGTGGCCAGAAGGTTTACGGTTGAGTTTGAAAATGGCGGCACTTACTTACAGTTTGGGTATGGCTCAGACTCAGAGTTATCTAGTCCGGCCGTTGTGGATCCATCTAACTTGATGCTGGACATGAATGGCCGAGATTATACCACTGATGCTGATTTCGATCCTACGAAACTCTTGGACACAGATAAGTTTGGAATTGCGCCGGCCAACACAATACTTCGTATAGCATATCGCTATAATACTACTAAAGATGTTAATGCCCCCGTGAATTCCATCACAAGTATTACGCGTCCCCAAATAGAATTTGAACAACCAAGCGTATTAACCCGCGGCAAACAGTCGGGAGTTGTTAGTTCATTACAGGTCGTTAATGAAGAACAGTTCGTAGGAAGCATTACATTACCGAATTCAGACGAGATTAAACAGCGCACCTTTAGTTATTTTGCTACACAAAATCGGGCGGTTACAGCGGAAGATTATAAAGCTATCTGCTATGGAATGCCCGGAAAATTCGGGTCTGTTAAACGCGTGACCATCACCCGCGATTTTGATGCCTTTAAAAGAAATTTAAATCTGTATGTAGTTTCCCAGGACAACAGTGGGAAACTCACGCTGCCAAACTCTACTCTGAAGAATAATCTTAAAAATTGGTTATCTCAGTATAAAATGATTAATGATACGGTGGATATACTAAGTGCTAAAATAGTTAATTTTGGGATTGAATATGAGATAACACTAGACCTTGGTTCCAACAAATATACTGTTATTAATCAGGCCTCGAGCGCTCTAGCCGATAAATTTTCTATGACTTATGATATTGGGGAACCTATTCAAATATCTGATGTATATAAAACTTTAAATAAGGTTGAGGGTGTAATGGATGTAATTGATGTTAAGATCGTGGAGAAAACTGGAGCAAACTATAGTGGTGATTCATATGATTTTGTTGCCAATTTAAGCACCGATAACCGTAGAATTTTGGCGCACGAAAATGTGGTATTTGAACTCAAATTCCCCTCTTCAGATATTAAGGGGAGTATTAAGTAAATGGGCTTCAAAAGGTACACAGCCAGCGCCGACACTACTATTACTAATGCTTTTAAGGCAAATTTAATAACGCGTGGAACCGGTTCCAATATGGGTTATGCAGACTCAGTAGAAATTTTTTCTATCTACGGTCAAAATTCTAGTTCTACCGAAGGACAGGCACAAGAATTATCTCGGACCTTGATTAAATTTCCGGCTTCATCTGTTAGTGCCGACCGCAGCGCGGGAAACATTCCAGCTAGCGGTAGTGTTAAGTTTTATCTTAAGATGTTTAATGCAAGGCACCCCTGGACGTTGCCACAAGATTTTACTCTTGTTGTTTCCGCAGTTTCTACTTCGTGGGCCGAAGGAACTGGGCTCGATATGGGCCAATACTCAGATCCCGGCGCCGCAAATTGGATGTCGGCATCAAGTACGGCTGCTTGGACTTCTTTGGGCGGTGACTACCGCGATGATGATGATAGTTCGGGCGCGCCCGTGTATCGTCAAACTTTTCCGTTGGGATATGAGGACCTTGAAATAGATGTGACGCCCACCGTAGAACGATGGATGCAAACCTCTGGCACTGCTCTACACATTGATAATTATGGTTTTGGGATTCACTTAACATCTAGCGAAGAAGCGTACGCTGCCTCGACAACTGTGGGGGGTATTTTGGAGAATACCGGCGGCGCCGACACTTCTTATTATACTAAAAAGTTTTTTGCGCGCTCTACTGAGTTCTTTTTTAGGCGCCCCCATATCGAAGCGCGCTGGGACTCCCGCATTCAAGATGATCGAGGAAATTTTTATTATAGCTCTTCCGTCGCACCGGCGATTGACAACGTTAACACTTTGTACCTTTATAACTATGTTAGGGGTAAGCTGTCCAATATTCCGGCCATCGGGGAAGGATTTGTTTATGTTTCATTGTTCTCGGGCAACAATGCCAATACTCTACCCACAACCAACAGTGCCCAGCTGGTTTATGATTTAGGAAACTTATCCACCAATACGGCAGTGACAGGAGGCTGGGTAAGTACCGGCATTTACTCTGCTTCTTTGTGTATGACCTCGTCGTCTACGGCAGCACCCACTAAGCTGTTTGATGTGTGGTCCCTAACTCCTACTGGTTCGACACAATATAAAACTGGCTCGATAATCACAAACGCATTCCGTTCGTTTGAGGGGGCCCCCACCTTTGATCGAATTACCTCAATTAAAAATATGCAGACGACCTATGGGCAGAAGCAAACGGTTCGGTTTAGAACTTTTGTAAGAGACCGCAATTGGAGCCCCACTATCTACACGGTAGCTACCAACGTTAACCCCACCGAAGTTATCGATAGCGCCTCGTTCAAAATTATTAGAATGGTGGATAACCTGGAAGTAATTCCATATGGGACAGGGAGTGAGTATTCTACCTTTTTATCTTTTGATGTAACTGGGAACTATTTTGATCTCAACCTCCGCGCGCTAGAGGGCGGATATATGTATGGGATTAAGCTAACTTACTACAATGATAGTATCTCTAGCTGGATAGAACAACCAGAAACGTTTAAATTTAGGGTAGAAGAATAATTAGGACATGAGTTTTAAACACTTATTTGATAAAGCACAGACTCTTAAATCTCTGTCGAACAAGTCGGCCGCTGAAATTGGTTCAACAATTGAATCATCAGAATTTCAGAGTCAAGATATCATTAAGGAGCGCAGATTCCTTCCTGCGGTGGACTATTCTACTGCCTCTAATTTTGCGCGCTATGGCTCAGCAGAGAGATATTATCGCGATTCCATTGATAGAATATATAAAACTTATCCTTACGACGGGTCGCTTCGCGAACGCCTAGAGTGGGAGAACGAATCTACCGAGATTGATCTTCATATTTATGAAACCCTGTATCCTCGTTCCACAGGATATGCCATTATGTCCGCAGACGGGTGGGGTACCCAGGTCACCGAAAAGAGCGGCTATGGATGGCCGTCCAGTCTAGAATATATTTATTTAAAGGGAGGGCCACACCCAAACCCCGATGGTATGTCCCCGCTCTACCTTCAGTTTACTGGGTCTAACTATTACGATACCGACTCTAATCGGACTTCTAACCTTAAATATGATCTATCCGGTTCGGGAGTAACAGTTGAATTTTGGCTAAAGAAGGATGAGTGGATAGCGAGCCTTACTACCAGAGAAGGAATCTTTGACATGTGGAATGGTGTCACTGACTTCAGTGTGAGTCAATATGGACGCCTTCGCATATCTTTGGATTCTTCAAATGAGGGATCGTCGCCATTTAGTATTACCGCTCTGTCTGGCACGACAGGTATCACTGAACTGGCTATGGGCTCCTCCCTTACGATAGCAGATGGTAGCTGGCACCATTATGCTGTTTCTCTGATGTCGGCTTCTAGTGGTATCGAAACACGGTTGTATGTTGATGGTAATTTAAACGACTCTTCTACTAGCGGTACCGGCTTTTCCGAGGTCACGGGCGCCCTACAGGGGTGGCTCGGCGCGCTTGGCACCCACCCTGTTGACGGCGTAGTCTTCCCGGACGAAGGCCCGGGCGGCGGCAGACTATCAGGCTCCCTTGATGAATTCCGGTACTGGAAGACCCAGAGAAGCAGCCAAGACATCGGACGTTTTTGGTTTACTCAAGTAGGCGGTGGCACAAACAAAGATCCAATGCCCTTTATCAACACTTTAGAAGTAGCCAATACTAAATTGGGTGTTTACTATAAGTTTAATGAGGGCATAACAAGCACCGCTTCGGCTGATTTAGATAGCGCATTCTCAACAGTTTTAGACTATTCCGGACGTGTTACAAACGGGACCTGGACCGGTTATAGTTCTAATTCGAGAAACACTGGTTCGGCCATTATATCGTCTAGTGCTGCGATAAAAGAATTCGAAGATCCAATTATTTACCCCTTTAGTCCCAGCGTGTCGACCGTCCGGGCGAACTTAATTACATCCGGATCGGCCTACGATGTTGAAAACACGGCGATGATCTATGGCTCGATACCGAGCTGGATCACAGAAGAAGATGACGAAGAAGGATCTGAACTTCAAAATCTTACGCAAATTATGGCCAGCTATTTGGACACCCTTCATTTACAAATCGAAGCACTCAATAAACTTAAAGACATTGATTATGTTAGTGGCTCGAATAAGCCCACAATTTTTGCTGAGAAAATGCTCGCGTCGCAGGGCCTTATTGCTCCGGAGCTGTTCATTGATGCATCGATTATTGAAAAATTAGGAGATCGTAGCGAAAACAGGGTTTATGAAAAAAACCTTTCTGAGGTTAAGAACCTTATATATCAAAATCTTTACAATAATCTAACTTATATCTATAAGTCGAAGGGTACCGAAAAGGCCTTTAGAAATGCTATTCGGTGTTTTGGAGTTGATGACGAATTAATCAAGATTAATATGTACGCAAACAATGTGGAGTTTGATTTTACTACAAATAGAAAAAATCAGGTTTCTACTAAGAAGTACGTTGATTTTAATACTCTTTGGAACCGCGCCGGTACCGTATATCAGTTCCAGGATCCCGGCGACACTGCTAATACTTATGGTTTTATTTCTTCAAGCGCTGAGCTGACGGGGGGATTTGCATTTACCCTGCAGTCGGAAGTTATGTTCCCTCTCAAATTTGATAAAACCGACAATTTTTATCAAAACACCAATATAATTTCCTCCTCGTTGTTTGGGGTGCACTCTACGACAGTCCAACCATCGGAAACCGCGGGCTCCGAAACCGCGCAAAGCAATACCACAGTCCCAGATGATGATGGGGTCAACTTCCAGGTTTATGCCGTAAGAGATGATATTGAATCACCAAATGTTCAATTTGTGCTGACAAGTTCGGCAGGCGGCTATATTCCTAAATTGACGAGCTCCCTGTTTTTAGATGTTTATAATAACTCTAAATGGAATTTGGCTGTTAAGGTTTACCAGCAGCGCTATCCCTGGACGGGCGAGATCCCGGACGCGGGCAGTGACACCTATATAATTGAGTTCGAGGGCATTCATGTCGATTCGGGAATAATTTTAGACAGGTTTAATGTTACAGGGTCTACACCGGCCGGAACATCAGATTCTTTTATTACGGGCTCGCGCCGCGTTTACATCGGCGCACACAAAACAAATATTACGGGCGGCCTCTTGCAATATAGCGACACCAAGATTGGATCTTGTCGTTTCTGGTTAGATCGCCTAACAACCGAAGATATGGAGGCGCATGCGTATGATCCTGAAAACTATGGGCGCGCCGATGCTGGGTTATACCCCTTCCCATTTGATTCGTCTGCTAGTTACGGGAACCTTCCTGCCATAAACACTTTGGCGCTTAATTGGAACTTCAATCAAAATACCGGTTCGAGCGCCCTAGGAGATTTTAGGGTCGCGGACATTTCTTCGGGCTCGGCTACAATGGCCGCCGCCCAGAATGCTTGGCTCGGAAATATTTTATATTATCAGCATCCTGGCTCCGGGTCAGGATTCCGTCCTAGCACCACCACAGTAACGGACAAGACATATTTAGTAGCGTCTAAGCAGAACCTTCCCGAGGCTATCGAATCTTCTGATATGATTACGGTACTATCTCAACAAGACGAGGTGGAGTTTACGCAGGATTCACGTCCTCAAAATTATTTCCTTGCATTTGAGAAGAGCATGCAACAGGCTGTTTCTGAACAAATGATCAACTACTTCGCCTCTTTGAGTGATTTGAATACTCTTATTGGCGCGCCCGTTAATCGTTATCGGTCCGAATATAAGGGGCTAAAATTCTTGCGACAGCGATTTTATGAAACTGTTTCAAATAGCGAGATCGATTTCGAGAAGTTTTTTGAGTATTACAAATGGATTGACGGCGCCTTAAGCACGATATTGGGGCAGCTGGCGCCAATATCTTTGGATTTCGATCCAAACATTCGAACTTTAATCGAAAGTCACATTCTTGAGAGAAGTAAGTATCAGAATAAGTTCCCATTCCTTGCTGAGTCCGAACCAGATTTATCCGGAACCATCGGAACGATTGCTACGCCGATCACGGTCAACTCTATTATTAATGACGCGCAAGGAACAGGAATCGAATCAGCCCAGGCACCTACCAAGCGTGTCACGGGAATGCCCAACACTTCACTGCTTAATAGTTGGAAGTATGACCATGCTCCCCTTCCTACTGCTTCGTGGGCCGCCGGCGCCCGCCCCGAACAAAATGGACTTTCGGGTTCTCGGGCTTGGTGGCAAAATCGTGCTGAACGCGGCGGCCTCTCACAACTCCAGATTCTAAATGCTACCGGCGGAATGCCTTCCGGCGCATTAGCCGATAGACAAGTCCTGCTCAACGCTATTGAAGCCTCCAATAACCGAACCCTAGGCCGTCCTTACCGTTTCAGCGGGGGAGGCTCTGTGGTCCTTGGAGGCGTCGCTAGACACCCCAGCCAGCGCAAGGGCGTTGTGTATGAGGCGACGGCACCAGCGGGCCCAACGGTGGGCCAAGGAACCTATGGAGCAGTGCCAAGCGACATCATGGTGGCTAAGTCAGCAGATGTAGAGAGCTTGATAAGTTCATCCGATGTTTACTTCCCATTTCAGAAGGTTCGTTATGGATTTGGAATGGGAGTCCAGTCGGCAAGTTACGAAGTATACGAAAGAGACTCCGATGGTGCAACTGTTGCACCCTTCAGCCTCTATAGTTCATCTATTAGTGATGCGATATCGAGCGAGATGTCGAACTTCACCGGCAGCACAATTATCACCAATATGCATGCCGATCTCACTTCGGATCAAACAGACGTCCCGATGCAGGGCCCCTTCACTGAGAAGTTTGTTGGAGGCCGCCAGCACCGCCATATTGAACTGAACCAGTCCCGATCTTCCGACGATAGTCTCTCCATGGACAATAACTTCAATGGTCTTGACACGCGCGCAAATCGCCCTGAAGGCTTCCGAGTCCAGATGGGCCATGAGTTCACGGGCTCGAACACTGGAAGCCCCTGGAAGGCATCCTCCGGCCACCTACAGGTGGTCTCACCGCAGTATCCTGAGTTGGATACGGCGCCGGGGACCACAAACCTTTATGACAGGCCGAAAGCAAACCTTCCGCGAGAAGAATATGCCAAGCGCCCCGTAAACATCAAGAACATCATGATGACGACGGCCTCTCTGAGCGCGTCGATGTCAGGAGCCCTTGATCACAATCGAATTGGTAACTACACGAAGAACTACGAAGTGGTTCAGACTTCTGGCCGAACTCAAAATGATCCCTTCTTCCAGGATCAGTCATTTGATTTTTCTTTAAATCCTCAGGTGCCCGTCCCTCGTCAAGAGGGTCGCTATCCCTTTGCACATGTAACGCAATCTGATCAAATACCATATGCGTGGCAAGCTTATCGGGCAGGAGCAGCCGTCGCGACGGCCTATGAGTTGGGAATTGCCACAGACTATGCGAACTTCGGAATGACGGGCTACGAGCGAACTATCACCAAGCCGTCTGTGAAGCGATGGGCGCACGATAACTTCAGTTTTAGTTTTTGGATATCTAGATCAATGGACAGTTTGGAGACCTATAGTAACCAAACAATACTTCATTTGGGATCCTACTTGCAAATGAATACGCCTGATGCACCTTCGAATAGTTTTACAGATGGTGTCCGTAAGTGGTATATCAAAAATAATGGCAGTTCCGGCAGCGCCGACAACGGCAAACTTGTTTTCGTGATGAAGATGGAGCACAGCGATATAACTTGGACCTCCGCGGCCGCTGTCCTTCATGATACTGGGTGGTCCCATATTTGTATGACTTTTACGTCTGCCTCGAATCCGGCAGTAAGACTTTATGTTAACGGAGATAACAGTGTTGGGATGAGCACCAGCGACACTTTCGCCACCGCCGGCTTATTCAAGACTATTAATGGAGGAGGCCGTTTCTTCAATGTTCCAGATAACACTCCTTTCGATAAGGCCCGGGGAATATCTTTGGCCGACGTGTCCTATTGGAATGTGGACCTCTCTGCCGATAACGTTGAGCTGGTTCATGGCAGAACGGGTTCGGTCATCGATTGTCCTCCTGTCCGGTGGGATTATTCCCCTGGAGCCCAGGATTTAAGTCTTATTTCTATTTCGGGAGCAAGCAACAACTATGCAACCGGAGCCATCGTAGCGTGGTGGAGAATGGGTTCTATGTCGGCCTCTGCGCTTTACTCGTGGGGCAAAAATATGCTCGACGTCTACTTCGAGGGCGGAGGAGAGGGAGCCAATTTCTACGACGGCGTCACGACAACTGGTTCTCACGACGTAATTTTTGACGTCGCTACCTATTCGGCCATCGTCGCCGGCGGGACGCTAGAACGCGGAGGCGCCCAATCGTCATACGTCGGCGCCTACTCAGCATCGTACACCTTTAACGTTGGTAATGCAGAACTGTCTTACATTAGTGAGTCTGCCTATCCGGTGGTCGGCGGTGGGTCTAGTTCGATCGCCTGGGCCGGCGTCGATATGGCCCCATTTGCCTGTGTCCTTACAGCGGAGGAATTCCCGGTTCCCGCACGCACGGGATCGGACTCCAATCAGACAATCATTGTTAACCGCTTCGGCGCACCCGGTAGTTATACCGTTCGAAGCCGCGGCTATATGGACCCGGCTCATGAAGAGCTATCGGTTTACAATGCGATGCCTTTCCGCAACTTTGGCCTCATGGGATCTGGCGGCCTGCCAGCTGACTCTATCCAGGTCCGAGATCAGCTTGATAAGCCACGTGGCTTCCAGACGAACAACAAGCTCCACTGCGGGCCTTTTGGGGCCGATGCCACCTACGGGGAGGTTACGCTTGCCGAAGTGGCAGCAAACGCCTCTCTGACGGTTACAGAGCCGTCCTACCACAAGATTCAAAGGAATACCAGAACGCGCCTGGAGATAACGAGCAGTGACGCCGATCCAATTTTAGAAGCTAGCGGCGGCACCTTTTCAACCAGCTCAACATATGATAATGCTTTTGTCCAGCATTCGATACCTCAATCCGATCGCAACTATATGTGGATTACGTCTTCTCTAACCGACGGCGCCAACTTCTATGGATTTGATCAGATGGTTCTGTCCAATCCTAGATCTGCAGTCCGCGTCCCGGAGCTTTCCGTTGCAGTCCAGGCCGGCCCCTCTGGCTCTTCTGGCTCGGCTTTTGTTACGGGCGCCTATCCATATGGAAGCCAGTCCGCACCAAGTGCACAAGGGCAGTATGAGCCCCCTTATACTACTTTAATTGAAAGCGGAAATATTAATTTCGCTGGATTTGCATATTCAAATTATGCATCGAGATATGTTGATTTGAGTACTCATATTCTTGAGCCTCCAAATTATACACCAAATAAATTCTCCTATATTTTTTCTGGCTCTGCGAACGAGTCGACAAATGGTTATGGAGCTGTTACTTTTGTAAACAGAGGCCAGGCCACCCCCTGGCGCCCCATCGGTGGTAATTGGCACGCGGCCCACGATGGCAAGCGAGCAATGTCGGTTTCTTGGTGGATGAAGCCCAACTACACCGGAAGCTACGCGCAGAGCAGCGACGGTACCGGAACCAACGACAACGGCCACGCGGCGTACATGCGACCGTGGCACTTTTCTTCCCGGATTCGTGACCGATGGCGCCGAGAAGTAGTCCTATCCCCCACGGGTTCGGGCGATACAGTACCCTCATCCTCAGTTGATTCTCCTAGTTCCTGGAATATGGAGTGGTGTGTAGACGGAAACTCCAACGAAGACGGCCAGGTCGCCGTCTCGGGAACTTACACCGACAAAGACCCCGGCGGCGCAGGCGCGAACCCCTTCATCGGCAGCATCAAAAACGGGGTTTGGCAGCACGTGGTGGTTACATACGATGGTGAACAAGGTCAGCGGGATGGCAGCGACGATCCTATTCTCGCGCCTTTCCCCGGGAATGCAAGTGCGTGGCCCTCCAAAGAGGGCACCGAAGCCGTAATGAAGGTATATATCAACGGCACAGATGCGGGCGCCACGCAGACCGATGAGTTGGGCGAGGCCCTTGGTATAGATGGCGCATTTTGTGTGGGAAACTCCTATGTTCGCACCTATGATAATTGTTTCATTGGAGAGTTGGACGAACTTCAAATCTACGCCGGCGCCCTGAACCCGGAGTCTGTAGCTGATCTCTATCGGCGCCGAAATACCAATATGTTTGGGTTTACGCCCGTCGCCACGAGCAGTATGGGAACAGTTCCGGCCGGAGGAAGCCAGCTACCGTGTTATTTACTATCCTGGTATCGATTCGGGAATCTTCCGGAAGATTCAACTTCGTACATTAGAGATCAGCAGGGGAATGCAGACCTGTATCAAGTAGCCGCGCTTGCGCAGTACACTTCAGGAGGCGCCAACGGACTGACATCCTCGGCTGATTTGGCTGTAATTTCTCCATATGGCCCTACTAGCGGTTCGAGTGCGTCCGGCTCTACTCTCTATGAGGATAATTCGGGGTCATTGTGGCAACACTCATTTATAACTTTTAATCAGTCAACTCTTAACCTGAACGGCCCGTATCAGCACCCCACGTGGAAGCAAATTAGGACCGGGGAACACCCAGTGGCTCGACGTCTAAGGGAGACCAATAGAATCTCGGTCCTCAATCCACCGCCCATGGTTCCGGTTTATATATCCGGCGCCGCCGATCCTGTTAATGTGGTTCGCGGCAAATCATCCACCACCTTTACTGACTATGTTGAACAACCCTTCAGCACCAAATACAGGCCTTTTGTGGCGGCGTTTGAGGACAACACTGACACCCCAGATCCTACTAATAATGCGGTAGCACGGATTTCATACGGCAACAATATAACGTATTTCTCCAATGAAGGTTTGAATAGTAAGTTGAATATTCAGATTAATACGAGAGAGAATCAGGCTTATGCAGAGTTACAAGATTTTATCGACAAGTCAGAGCTTTCGGTATATGCGGCTTACACAGAAAGAGTTTTTCCGTCCGAAAAAAATGTTTATCAAGACATAATTCGAACTCGATCGGAATACAAGACAGAGGATGTGTGGGTCTCTTCGCGTACAAACCGGAAATTTCCAGTCACTAATTCACAGGGATATTGGGATTCCGGAGCTATGGAATCCAGAAACGACAACGCCAGCCCGTGGCCACTTGATGCCCCGATGTGGTACACACAGCTGACAAATTCACAGGGATTTAATAGTATATACAACGGCAACAGCGCATCCAAGATTCGATTTGCGTATGGATTTAATATGACCGGCGCCGTCACGGCCTCTGAGTTAACGGGGGCCAGTCCTCCTGGCTTTAGTACAACACTTCAATTACCTAGCGGATCTATATTTACTGTAGTACTCAACAACATCGAGCCCACCACGGGCTCCGGCGCCGGCGAGCTTCAAAATACGTACACTCGGTTTGGCCAGCAGGGACGCGTCGGATCCCTCAGCAACGTAGTCAGTACCAACGCGACTCCAGGAATGAGCGGCACCATTCATCCTGGCGCTTGTTATGTTATGCCGGTATTGGAAGTGGGGCAGACAGACTTAGCCTCACCATGGGGCGCTGGCTATCCTACCTTTAGGGGCCCCGACACTCGCGCGTCTTTAATTGGGTTTCACCCGTGGGTTGCCCCTCTTCAAGAAAATATAGACCCCTATCGCCCTTATGATGAATACGCAGAGTTGGTTCGTCTAGCTGGGAAGGATCATACTATTGTTCCTGAGTATAGAATTAGCGAATTAATGGAAGATTATTTAAGCTCTGATGGCGGCGTCGAAAACTTTCTCGCTAAATTAGATAATTTATTTTCGCTAACTGGTGCTGTAACACCTGACTCATCCGACAATAAGTTTTATACCATTTATTCAAATACTGATTTTATGAATTTGTTTAATGTTGTTGACGCAGACCTAACCGGTCAACGATCAACTCAAGAAAGAAACATCCGTCGTTTGGGAACTACCTTGGAAGCTTCTGCGCTTCTATCATTTTTGCCGTACAAGGGTTTTTATCCAGCAGAGCGCTCACTTAAGCTTGCCAACTATTTCTCTAAATCGATGGGAAGTTATCAAACAGGCCTGAATCCGTTACTTCAAAACAACCTGAACATTAATGGTACGGGAAGCGAAGCCGGCGCCATTAATGGAGGAGTTAAATTTCCTGTTGCCTCACCCTATAGCGTATTATCTAGAGTTTTACTAGAGCCTCTTTTCGCACCAGGAATTCTTTTTAATACGATTAAATCTGGTATTGCCGTAAGCCATTTTGCTCTGCGAAATACTTCGTCGGTTCCAGATCTTCCCATTGAGGCCACGATGAAACATGCCAGTTTTGTATTTGCTGCAAATGTAGGAATTGTTCCTAAGGAGGGTTATTATGAGTATAATTTCAATTCCTCTGCTTCTGTCCAATCTGCTTCAATTGCTTCTTCGAGCCTGCCATGTTTGAACATCGCTCATTCGGGCGCCGCGGCCATCGGAGCTACCTCCCTATACCCTGAGTGCTATCGATCGATACCAGGCGGTGTACTTCCTTCAAGTCCTACTGAATATGGGCGCCGCGGCTATTTCTTACACAAAGTCCCATTTGAGGCCATACGCAGACCGCAAGATTATTTATCTCGAAAGGCTCTAGAATTTGCTCCCCATGGGATAGAAAACCCAGACACCAAGCTCAGCTCTGTCGATACCGGCTGGATGTATGATACAGGACTCGTATCATCCAGTCTTTCAAACTCGTTTGGCAATGCGGGCCCGCTCGGAGGCGCCGGATCTATCGCAGCCGGTCAACCGAATTATCTTAAGATTCGATGGGAAGGCAATATGTCTTCGAAATTATATGAATTAGCTATTGATAATTTCTTGTGTGAGTCAGTGAACTTCTTCCAAAAGGGTTTGTCAAATTACCTATCCCGGGAAGAAACAGAGTTCAGGCCGGTAACAAAGAACCATTATTACGGTATGCGCGTCTTCCTGAAGAGGTCTGTAGACGAAAATAGAAATCCCAATTTTGGTATGTACAGCCGAGCGACGGCCTTTGGAGCACCGGTTGCTGTTTCGGGAACTGCTGGGGTGGGTATTACTATGGCCCACCTCACGCCGCCTTACTATAATGGATCAGCACATGTGGATTTGATTTGGAAGGCACCTTACAGCGATCGCCCGGCCTTACAAGATATCCTATCTGATTGTATTACTGAGTTTAGACGGGACATTGAGGTGAATGTTAATGTGGGTGGCGCCGGCAGCCTGCCCACCAGCACTAATCCAGGCGGCGCGCTTTCCTATAATGCCACGGTGGGATCCGTAAACGACTCGGCCACCGGGGTTGGAGCCGAAGAGCTTCAGACGGGCTATGAATACAACAAGATGATGATAACCGCCAGTGTTAATATTTTTGATAAGGTCGCAACAGTTCCGGAAGGGACCACCGACCAAAAAGTTAGGTGGCTGATCCAGTCTAAATTCGAAACACCAATATTGAATTTTTATGACACGCCGTGTCTTCCTCACCCCACGAGTTCAATAGCGGAAAGCCCTATCAATGTAACCTCTTCCGAAGCACCATTCCAGATTAGAGGAATGTGGCACCAATATGGCCGAATTCCCACGGGATCCGAAGGCGTCGTACTTGGCATTCAAGATTTGCCGATAGAGTATTCCTCTTCTTTCTATAGTGGATCTATTAAAGTTGACTCTTTAAGAGAGGTTGTGGGCTTTGGGCTGCCCGTCCCACGTAAGGTGGGCCAACTGAAAGAGACTAAGAATATTCGGGAGGCCGTCGTGGTGGTACCCTTCTGGGCCATTGAAAATGATCGTCGGTTTGCTCGACTGTTGCCAGAGAGATGGATGGTCCGCGCACGCGAATTTGCTGAAAAGCGCCGCTCTCAAGGACGGGATTGGAGCTTTAAGTTTTGGGACGCCATGGCGGATAGGTACGACCGTCAGACAGACCTACTTTCTAGATACGTCTTCCCGCCGACCTTAGACTTCTTAACCAATGATGTTCGTCCGATTTTCTTTGATGCATTTGAATTTGATCATACATTGAGCCAGAAAGACCTTCAAAATATTTGGCAGAACCTGCCTCCTCTGAGTAACCAGAAGTTTGAAAAACAAACGGCCGCCATAGAAGTGGGAGAATATTTTACGAACAGATTCTTTACGTCGCGGCAGCAAAATTTGCAGTGGATGGTTTTTAAGGTTAAGCAGCGCGCCGCAAAAGATTATGATATCTTCTCTAAACAGGGACTCACGAAAGAAACTCCTCTTATTGAACCCAGTCTAGATACTCCCTATAGCTTCAATTGGCCTTATGATTATTTCTCCCTGGTGGAACTAGTTAAAATTGATGAAACCGTAAAGTATTTGTCAAAGGATATAGAGATTCCTGAGATCGTGGAGCCTCCCATTGTTCCGGAACTCGGTGCTCCCTTGGGGACTACTCAAGCGAGTAACCCCGGCGCTGCGACCGCGGGAACTTATACGGAAGCGGAAGCAACGGTGGTATTAAACCGACTAGGGATGCCGAACAGACGACGGAGACGCTGATAGATAATGGAATTTTTCAATAAGAAAGAAGAAGTACTTGATCTACAACTCACGGAGTATGGTAAGTATTTATTATCACAGGGCCGCATGAAACCGGTTTATTATGCTTTTTATGATGATGAAATACTTTATGATATTGCAGCAGGCCCAAGTGCTGAGATCTCCGGCTCCGAGGCCGGAACAGCAGAAAACCAAAAAGATACGGACCGTAGAATTCGATATGAAACTCCCAATCTTAAGCCACAATCTAATACGACTGGTGTCGAAACCCGCGTAAAGCAGTTTTTAAAAACGGTTACTGAGAATATAAACAAGCAGGGCCTTTCTTCCAATTCTATTAATTTTGCAGATGCATTCGATAGCGTGCCTCAATTTGGTCAGAAGTTTTTTGTAGCCTCGGCTCCGTTGGGGACCAGCGATCTTAAGTCATCTTACGACGCGGCCTGGGGAATTTCTTTTCTACACAATGAAATTTCTTCTAGTCAAAACTATTATACAGTTAATTTGACGAGTAGCGCCGCAGCCCTAAACAATGGCGTGATTAAAGAGATCCCGCAATTAGACGTCGTTATAGATTATAAAATGTTTTATACCCACGATCTCACTCCTTCGGGAGACTTTAGTATTGTATCTACAGCCAATGATCAAGGAATCAATATTTCCTTACAAAATAATTTTATTTTGATAGACCTGCAAGAACACAACACTGCTTATGAGAAAGATAATTTCTATTGTGAAGTGTTTATTTCTGGTAGTGACACCGGTTTGCAACAAATTAGTTTTGCCGAGGAAGAGTTAACGCCGGCGACCAGAGATCAAATAGAATATTATTTGAGTCTTGATGTAGATGCAGAAATTGCTTTAGGGCCCAGCGCGGCATACGGACTTAATCAACGAGCCATTACTCACAACGAGGGCTTAACACCGGGAGAGGTTCCTACGCGAAGTGCTTCTGGTGCGCGCTTACGCTTGGAGGGTGATATCTATGATGACTTCATCGCGCCCGAAACTGAGGATGCGGAGAAGTGCTGATGGGAAATATAGCACCAGCTTCCTTTTTAAAGACTTTGCCCCTTCCTTTAGTGAAGAGCGTAGAAATTAAGACTGACCCACTTAACCCTGTCGTTACTAAGATGGATATTCTTTTAAGTCTCCAGATTGCTAAAATTGAGAAAAGCCATCCATGTGGTTTGTTTGTGGCCTTAGTCACCAAGGCGTCGACTCTTAAGCTGCTCAAAGAAAACGAAGAGGCTTTACGGTACGAGATGCTCCATAAAAATACTCCCGCAAGCCGAAGCAGTTTGATAAAAAAATATATGGGCATTGAAGATTTTGTAAAAGACGAGAAGATCGACCACATCATTAATCGAAGAGAGGGTGTCGGGGTGGTGTCGAAGGAAATACCTATCAACATTGATATTATTCTTAAAGACAATCAAAACTTGTGGCTCTATTGTATCACCTATCATACCAAAAACCGAAAAGATATCCAAAGAAAAGGCGCTCCGCAAACGAGTAAATTTAGACTTGGTCAGCCCGTAATTGAACCTATCATGATCAATGGTCACGCGCCGGCAACAACTTATTTATATATGCTTGACGAGTCATCCGAAGATTACGGAGAACTAAACGATATTTGGGTAGGTCCAGTTCATCGGTACAGAAAAGAGTATATGGCGGGCCAGCACCATACTGATGGGCCTCACCCCACTCTTCGAAGAACAAAAGTAAGCAACCAAAAGATTAAGGATCTTAGACTTCTCAATCAGATTGACAACTTAGACTTGGATAATTTTGTTGTTAATATGAGAGACATCAACAAACACAATTTTAAAAATTATGAAAGAATAAAAAAGCACCTAGGTCGCCGCTATTTCTCCAGGCTGTACTATTCTCGCGAGCCCACCGGAGATTATAAAGCATATTTCAGTATGGATTGGGATCGCTTCATCAATCACAACTCTAGTCTCGCTGGGCTCTTCACCAATAAAAACTCCCTTCGAGATTGTTTTGGCGTCAATGAAATAACGGTTTGGAGACAAAGAAAGCGCCGGGTAAAAGAAGGATCTAAATTGGCTAATCAAGTAGTTCCTGACGACGAAGACTCTTCAAAAAATCTTCCTGTTAGCGTAGGATCTTTGAGCAAAGGAACTGTTACAACAATGGACTTGGGCAATGATTTTTTGAACATTTTAATTAATGATCCTTTAATGGGAAAGGAGGAAGTTAATAGTTTTGAATACACTGTTAATTTTGAATTTGTTGATAAAACCACGCTAGCGGTGAAAGAAACGGCGGATCGGCTACGTCGATGTTTTGCGGAATATCAATCCTTTATGGCAAAATTTGAAGCTCTAGGAAAAAAGAACTTTAATGTTGAGGAGTATCTGAGAGTAAATGCTAAGGTTATAAAATCCGATGATTCATGGCTGAAACTTATAAATGAGTTTTTAGCATCGATTTGGTTTATTTTTGGTAGAGAGGGGTTCGGAACACAAAGTCCTATTTTGTGGAAGAAAAATCTAACGACAATGGTAAACCCAATGTCTGCGACAGATCAAACCTTCAATGAGTTTAATGAAATAATAAAAGATTATATTGGAGACCTCACTCGACTTGTAACCAAAGCATCTGTGGGAGGAAGTGAAAGGAAATTTAATGCGCGCTCTAAGATAAAACAAGGCAACAATCTTATCAAAAAAATTAAGTACACGCATACACCTCGCACCGTGCGCAAGTCGACACAGAATGAAGTTGGGTTTGATTACCTTGGCACCGGAAACTACGTAGAACAACGCCCAATAGGGCTGCCGGTGATTCCGTTTGAAGACTATAATCGGCGCCTTGACATAGAGCTTGGAAAATACCAAATAGCTAATCCAAATGCCGGCACGGTGAATAAATATGGATTTTTATCTCCTTACACTATCCACACCCCCTACGAAGTTCAGCCAACTAGCGATCCTAATTTAGAACTGGCCGATGGCCTGGTGATTTTAGATAATCGTCTAGACCCCTCTACGGCCGTTTTTCTGTCAGATGGCTCGCCAAAAGAAACTAATATAAAGGTTACCAAGATGGAAAGCATTTTGGGAAGAGCTGGGGCTAGTGTGACATCTCTTGCGACTGACTTATCATCATTTGTGCGCGACCACTCAAACTTTTCCGTCGAGGACGAGACAGAGATTTCTACGGAACAGCTTGGAACTGGATTTCTAGACGACGATCAGTATCTGACGGACGCAATAAGCGGAAGTAGTGAAATAACTTATTCTCACTTGCAAGGGCAGAAAAAACGACTGCAAGCTTTAGAAAGCAGTATAGCTGAAAAACTTGTAGATGGGGTGGCACAAGATTTTGTACCCCCCGAAATTCGTCGTACGCGCCGCGTCCGCGGATCTTTAGCTTACACCAAAATTCAAGAGAACAAGGATGCTTTTTTGGTACTAAATTCGTTTGAGCGCGACATAAACTATAACTCTCTAGTTCGTATACAAGTACTAGATGGGTTTAAGAGTGACAATATTAGGCTCCCTCGATGGAGGACCCTGACACAAACGCGATTCAATGAGCTACTAGATGAAGGCACCCCGGCACTTTGTAGACTTTCGTCATGCCCTTCTATTACGACACCCGGAAATCAATATCGGTTGAGTCGCTATAATTTCCTATTTGCTTTGGGTAACGATTTTGAGCCACAGGGAGCTATACTCAAGACTTCTTATAAAAAGAGATATCTTTATTATTATAAACGCCTGGTTAGATTGGATAAAAGTTGGACAACGAACATTAATCGTGGGGCTGCTAATTATGGGGCTGAATATTATATTGCGAACGCCATGGTCTTTACTCACCGGCCCCGCCTTCTTTTTAAGAAGAGAATTAGTTTGGGCGCCAATACGAAGGCCGCGCGCGCCAGGTTCCGCCGTCTTCGCAGTTCCGGCGGCAGACCGGTCAGCCAGTTTAGAAGACCTGGGCGCGCCCCCACTCGGCGCAGGAGAGGCGGGAGAAGATATTAAATGACTGCCTATCGCAATTTCACCACTTTAGTTAACGAGGACATAATTGGCATTCGCTCTAGAACCCGCGGCCGCGAATCAAGATACTACCGACATCCCCTAGTCCGTAACGATTGGGGTACGGCCGATCATTTTCGAGGTGTACAGGGTTATTATTTTGCCAAAGGAAGTTATCGCCAGTCCCCACGTCTGTTTAATTTTAGTCGTCATCCATATTGGTCGACGAAGACAAAGCGCCCGTTCAAGCTAGCCGGCGGTGGCCGTTTCACTGAGTCTTCTTTTACCATTTATTTTGACGATAAAAACTGGAATTTAGCTAATCGACACAAGAGAAAGGTGATGAATAACTATCTTGCACAACAATCGACAGACGTTTTAACAGGAGAGCCTAATTTCTATCAGTACGTTGCGGGCGATCTGGGGGTTACCAAATACTACAAATCTTATTATATGAAGAAATGGAAGAAATTAGCTCGCTTCCGACCAGCTATACAACTAGATACGGATTACATTGACCATCATAGTTTATACGATTTTCCTTCTAGTGATAAGAAAGTATTAGCAAAGAGTAGTTACAACCTTGCGGTTAATTCATATTATAATTTCTATTTGGATACTTATCCTCCCTATGAGGACGCCGTTGCCGGAGCAGGCCTTGGGGTCGAGGTGCTGCTGCCCAATCTATATATGTTAGAGTCGGATATCCACAACACCGCTAGCGTTAATTACTTGGAACAACTTACACTGGGTAATGATGAAAATTTTTATGACGGCCCGGAGCTTGATGTTTGGTTTTTAGAACAAAATCAGACCAGCGCCGAAGGGAACAAAGCCTATTTTCAGCAATTTTCAGAAACTTTGGATATCTTAAACGCACAAGGCGCAATTGAGGGAACCAAAAAAGTTTTTGAAGAAAAGTTTAAAAATGTTGCCATTCTGTTTCCCGATTTAGATATTCTAAAGAAGTACAATATTCGCGACGATCGTGGAACACCAAACGACACATCAGACGACATTAAGGCTACAGCCTTTTATCCGTTTTATAATGAAATTATTATCGGATTCGACAAAAAGGATATTATAGGCCTTCCCGAAAAGCGCGTCGACATGTCATTCTTCACGACCCTCTTTGCGTCAAAACTAGATGCTGATGAGGTGAGAAGCTTTTTGGTATTCCTTCAGCTTTACATCATAGAAAACCTTAACCTAGGCAGGACAACCCCTACTGACTTCCAAGCTTTTACGCGCGAGACTATTAGTCCTGACGGAAAAGTTCGTGATACAGTTGAATCATATAAAACCATTACTTCTTTTGTTTTTGATATGGAAGACTTTATAGCTGCACTTCGAAGCGGCGCGCTTACATATTTGCTAGATGTCTATAATGAATCCAGAGAAGAGATGGCCGACGACGCAAATTATACAATTTTACGAGAATGGGAAAACGAAGAACTGTTTGAATTAAGTTTGGAGGAGGCGATAAAAGTCACAGAAAGCCCCGAGTTTGAAAAGGCGGTGGATGATCGCCGCAGATCCCTTCAGCAGGTTTTCGGCAATCTTGCGGGCCCCAGCGAAACAGTGATGTATCTTATAGATAAAAGATTAAACCCACGAGGACCCAACAATGATGGGCCCATTATACAAACTATAATGGTTTCCAAAGATGTGGTTTATAGTGATCTGTTGCGTTACGTCGACACTCAGGTTGCTTATGGAGTAAGATATAAGTATGAAATTCGTCAGGTAAGAATGTTATTTGGAAATAAATACTCTTATGATGGGGCTAGCTTCGACTTCGGTGAATTAAAAATAGGCCAAGGTCGTGCTGTAGGAAACGCTTTAGGGTTCTATCCTCCGGTCGATGAAATGAGTATCTCTATTAATGGCTCTTCTCCCGAAGAGGAATATTCTTATTTAACGTCAGACGAAGAGCAGCGCGCCTCCACCACACAAAGTGGCCACTTTATATTTAGAGTGCCTAAAGAAACCGGCGCCGCCCTTGCCGCCAACGGAACTCTTCCCCCGACGGCAACAACTGCTGGAGGAAGTCCTTTGGGGAAGTATTATACTGCAGTCCAGCGCGAAACAGCTGATTTTTCTGGTTTTGTTGTGGAACTACATGACGGATATGGGGTTGAAGGCGCCCTTGATGGCGGGATGACGGGCCTCAATCTGGAGATACCAGATGAGGTTCTTACTCTTACTAATTCACAACTGGCGCCAGATTCAGACGAGGAAGCCGAAGAATATAATAATCCTATGGCAATGTATAAAAGAGCAATTGACATCGCAGTAGGAGGTACGGCTGCCACGGAGAGTGAATTAGATGCCACTATGAACGAAATCATTGGTTCTTTTAAAAGGATGATAGAGGAAGGCGACCAACAAAAAGTTAACTCTTTGCTGATTAAGATGCGTCGAATTCGTGATAAATTTATTAAGAGTGTGGCCGGCGCCCCTGGTGGTGTTTTACGAGACGAAAGAACGGACGCCGCCGGGCGTATCTATAAGAGGCTCGAGCCAAAGGTCCGCGCGCTGTTAGCTGAGACGAAAGAGGAGATGGCAGACAAAGAAACTAAAGAAACTAAAAATGATTTATTCCACCAGCTCCTCGGGCCCGCCCAAAAAATTGAACCCCACAGTACGGTAACTAGCTTCAAAGGTCTCAAGGGTACCCGCGGCTTAAATTTGAGGTTTAGATAGGCAATCATAATGGGTATTAAATCAATTAATTGGTGGTTAGACATTCAGGAGTACGAGAAGGGTACGCTCTATAATTCCTTCTCGGCCGGCCCAATTGCAAGGTCTTGGGATGATGCCGGCGGCAGCGCCACGATGACAATTCAGGAACTTGTAGACGAAATAAATGATTTGTTTGAAGAAGCTTGGGATAACGGCGACGGAGACACCGAAAATTTGTATGAGGTCAAGCCGCATTTGATGCCCTCATCGGAATCTTATTCTACGACCGGACGCGCTCAGGCTACCATTCGATTTGAGTTTGTAAGAAGTTACCCCATCTATGAGCCAGAGGTTGCATCGAAAAAGAAATTTAAAATTGCTTTACGATCGGGGCCCCATGGGTACAAAACTTTTCAACCACGAGAGCCTACGTATCCGGCCGCCACAATAACCTATACAAATCAAAGTGACATAAAGGCAGCCACACTGCCTTACTGGTCAGCCAACACAATGATAACTGACCGCCCTCCTATCGCTCCGGACGTTGTTTTTGTTCCGTTTTTGGGTATTAGTAATAAGATTTTGTTATTGTTAGACGGGAACATGGGAGACTTGGATTTGTTTCCGATAATGATAAAAGATGCGGATGTTGAATTTGTGGCAGAAGAATTGTTGTCACAGCTGGAGGTTTCTGTTGAGGAACAGAACGTTCGTAATTATCTCACTACTAATTCTGTGGAATTAAATTATAGGAGCGACGACCCTATCAAAAGATATGAAGTATTTCGGATTACGAAAAAGCCAACCTCGTATGACGATTTTAACACAGTCGACAACCCCCTATCAACTATAGAAGAGTTTATTGCCCCAGACAAGCCTTCTGCCCCCGCTACTTATATAAGCACTATTCGTCCAAACATTAAGTATTATTATTGTGTTAGAGGGATAGATGTTCACAATAATATATCTAATCCTACGGAAGTATTTGAAATTGAGATGGTGGACAACAACGGACAAATTTTTTATACTCTTAAGGTTGTAGATTTAGATGAAGTGCCCCCCAAAAAGTATAAGAAAATGGGTCGCCGATTTATCTACATAGCACCAGCTCTTCAACAAATTGTTTTTGATAGAGAGACTTTTAACGATTCAAAAGAAATCAACAACGAACCTCAAAATATAAAAATGACTGATCTTCCTCCATCTAATATGTTAGGATACTTAGGAGAGAACGGTAATTCCGTTTGGGACAAAAAATTTAAAGTGAGAGTAACCAGCGCTAAGACTGGTAAGAAATTTGATTTGAATATAACGGTGAAAAATAGTGGAGTTACTAATCCATAGGAACAAATGCTATTTGATAACTATTTAATAGGAGAGGAAAAGATATGGGATTCTTGCAAAACGATGGCGACATCATACTTGATGCCGTTTTAACTGATACGGGAAGGATGAGATTAGCCAAGGGAGACGGCAGTTTCAAAATTTCTAAGTTTGGTCTAGGAGATGATGAAATCAACTATTCCTTATATGACAAAAATAACGCTAGTGGATCAGCGTATTATGATTTAACAATTCTTCAAACTCCGGTTTTAGAAGCGTTTACTAATAATACGTCGACAATGAAATCGAAATTGGTTTCGATTAATCGAAATGATATTCTCTATCTTCCTGTGTTAGAGCTTTACACAACCACCGGCAAGGGATCCGCCAAGAACGCAAATGGCGCTTTTAATATTGCTGTCGACAAAAACACAGTAGATACTCTGGTCACTCCCGGAAGTGGTATTTTAAATGGCTTCAAGCCCAACGACGATGTTTCCAAAATTGAGGTCCACCAAGGTTTAGACACCACGGAGCTTTCTAATGAGGAACCATTATCAAGGGATTTAGTAGAGGTGGCCTATATTGTTGAGCTTGATAATCGATTTGGCTCCATATTCCCGCCACCCGGGGGAGTTTCCAATACGGTGCTAGAGACCGATACGCAAACTCCTGCCGCTACCCCGTCATTTATTGATGATGATAACATCGCTTCTTATTACTTTACCTTAAGAAATACAAACGGTTTTGTTGCCAACCTAGGCGGTACCGAAGACTCCTCGATCGCAGGACCTCGGGGCACCAAGATTGGGTTTAGAATTATGTCTAGCCTCGAACTTCGGACTAGTGATTACCTCTTCACCCAGCTGGGAACCCTGGCAACGTCAGCGCTATCCAACGATGCCGGCACAAATCTGTCAGCTAGTCAATACCGCTTTATTGATACTACTGTAAGAGTAACCGGAGTTAACACAGGATATAGGATTGACATACCATTGCGGTTTGTTAGATCGGTATAAGAGAGAAGGATAAATAATGGCCACCACATTTAAGACTTTGCGCTCAAAAGACGTCGTCGCGACACGAACAATGCTTCATGAAGCTATTCCAATTACGGGGACTATTGTTTCTGGGACCTATAATGACCTGAACATCAAAAACTATTCCCATGGAATTTTTCAATCGGTATTTGACTATCCCTACTTAAGTTCTTCTGCAAATCATATTTTTGATATGACTGCTGGGTATTGTACTGGTTCGTCCCTGTCGGCCTCGACGAACCCGCAAAATTCTAAAAAAGTAAACATCTACAGCGAGTTAGCCCAGATTTTAGTGGGGTTTGATGAGACTGGATCGATTCGTAAATTTGATGAAGATGGAGACCTAACGGGAGGCACCAAGCTTCAAGAGGTATTTTTTCTCAACTTTACTCGCCTCCTCCAGAAGGATGAAATTAAAAAGGGAAGTTTTACGTTGGAACTTGGAACGAGTGCCTCCATTGCAAACCCGTTTGCCACGCGCATCACCCTTTCAGATGTAAGCGCATCTGATCAGTACAAGGTTAATTCTCCCGCCGGCGAGTATGGTATTCTTTATGCTAACAACTCTGCTGGCAGTACCTTGATTAATGATGATGGTGGCACCACCTCTATTAAAGCCGGTCTCATATACTATCAGGCGGGGATTGCGGTAATAACAGCCTCTATCTTTGCTTCAGGTAGTGTGGGCGGCGGAGGCGCGGCAGGCCTATTGACAGCATCACTTTCCGGTACACAGCTCTCGCCGTACGGCGCGGGAGGGAGCCCTCTCCCCGTAGTGAGTGGGTCAAACACAATCAATCAAGCGCTCTCCGGAACTGCCATATCTGGCAATTGTGATGTCCTTAGACATCGAATTTATAATGTTCAGTTCAATAATACTACCGAACTAAATTCGACGATTTACTTCTGCAGGGCAAACCATAATGAGTTCAACTATTCTTCTAATCCCACCTATTTAAGTTCTAGTAAGTTGGTGGTTAAGAATAACTCACAAGATACACCCGTTTCTTATGCGACCTCTGTGGGGCTTTATTCACCCGATAACGAGTTGCTAGCAGTCGCAAAACTCTCTGAACCAATGAAGAAGGATCCGTCGAATGAGTTTACAATTAGGGTACGTTTGGATTATTAGGATATGGCATGCCCCAGTTCTTTCGTAAGTTCGGTCGCAGTGATGTTTACATCAATACGATAAAGGCATATCCCGAAGTAAAATTTACAATATATAGTGGGGGCGTCTCGTACAATAACGCGCCCCAAGAATCTGGATCTTTTACTAGTTCCGTAGGCCTTATCGGTTCGGGCGCCCTTAGTCTATATGAATTAAATGTCGACCGCGCCGAAGCCTCCGGACAGGCATTTGCTCCCAATAATGTAGAAAATATAAATCTTATTAGGCCGTGGGTATCCAAAGACGGAACACGCATGGCGTTTAGGACCACAACTAAAGCTGGGTTTAATGCGTCCTCACCGGGCTCGATTATTTATTCTTCGTATCCATTAAGCGCTTCTATCACCCCGAACTATTATTCTGCCACCACACCACGCAGTACGGCGGCCACCTTTAGTAAAACTTCTGGTACTGGAATTGCAGTGTCGGGACAAGCGGCTATGACTAGAATTTTGGCTCTGAAGAATATTATTAATTATTATAATTATCTTAATCCTAACTTCGCTTATTCATCGAGCAATGCCGCAGTAGATGCTAGCAACGACGGCACAAACCCCGGCAGAGATTTTGACAACTGCGATCTAGGATTGGTAAGCATCCCCAGTATTTTCTATGGAAGCAGTATTAAAGAGGGGACAGTAGATCTTAAATTTTATTTCACCGGCACACTATTGGGGAGAGCGCAAGATACTGCTCGAAACGGAGTGCTTTATGAAACGACTGGGGCATCTCCGGGGAGCCCTGTGGGAATCGTTCTTTATAATGAGGGAATGCTTATTTTAACTGGTGCCTGGGCAATGGATGCCGAAGCCCAAGAAGACTATAAAGGAAACAACACTACCGACTTTCCTCGGTGGGTTTATTTTGCGCAGCCAGTTACGGGCCCATGGGACAGCACAACCAAAACATCTTATATTGCTGAGATGAGCGGCACCACCACACTACAGTCTCTTACAATGTTTGCCGCGGCCCCGAAAGGAGAGCTAAACCACTCCAACAACCCCAGTTTCACGGTGTGCTCAACCGGGAGTCACGTTTTGACGGCATCCTCTGCTTATCTTCAGGATCAAAAAAGAGTCATTAAAAATGTTGTATCTTCATCGTATAACGATCCAACGGGATCATTTGAGAAGACCACCTATATTTCAAAGATTGGCATATACGACGAAAATGAAAATCTCATTGCCATCGCTAAACCGGCAACGCCCATTAAAAAGGTTGTTGACAGAGACTTCACATTTAAGTTGAAATTAGATATATAAATTTGTATGAAAGGCAATTTTGCCCCCTAGGGGGCTTTTTCGTTTAAAACTTAGCCGTAGTTTTGGTACAATGACTTTATGATTTTGGGACTCGATATATCCACCAGTATTACTGGCTATACAGTATTAAATTATGAAGGCAACATCCTTGTATGCGATCATATCGATTTGCGCAAAGAGAAAAACTTCTTCAAGAAAGTACGAATTATAAATTCACGCTTAGAAACAGTACACGACACATATGAGATAGAACAGGTATACATCGAGCAGTCGCTCCAGTCATTTCGCTCGGGCTTTTCATCAGCCCAAACCCTTTCTCTGCTTTCAAAAATTAATGGCATTGTCTCTTGGATATGCTATAATATGTTTGGCCACGATCCCAAATATCTAGCTGCCACATCTGCGCGAAAAGCCTGCGGCATCAAGGTTCCTCGTGGCCAAAAAGCAAAGGCTGTTTCTTTACAGTTTGTTGTTGACAGCGTACCCGGATTTGATGTACAATACACTAGACATGGAAATCCCAAGGCTGGCTATGCAGACCGCTCGGATAGCTATGTAATAGCGAAGGCAGGCTGGGTTCGTGAAAGAGAAGAAGCTCAAATTACTGACTAATGTGTTGGGGTCCTTTTATCGGACCAACAACGAGTTTCTTTTTAAATGTCCCTACTGCGATCACCACAAGCGCAAATTCTCCGTAAATCTAGATAAAGGTTATTATAAGTGCTGGGTGTGCGACACCCGCGGCAAGAACCTCTATCGTGTCGTCCGACGCTTCGGCACCAACCATGATAAATCTAAGTGGCGTGAGCTTACAAACACTGTTGAATACGATAAACTTGAAGATTTATTTTCCGAGAAAATAGAAGAAAAACAGATACTTGAGCTGCCCGAGGGGTTTGTGTCCTTGGCAAACAAGGACGTCCCACCTACGGGCTTCGCCGCACGAAACTATCTACGACAGCGTGGCATCGACAAACAAGATATTGTTTGGTGGAAGATGGGCTATTGTAGTGGAGGAGAATATGAAGGCAGAATCATTATTCCGTCGTTTGATGACGAAGGTGATTTAAACTACTTCATTTCTAGATCGTATGATCGCTCCTATTACCCAAAGTATAAAAACCCTCCAGCAAGTAAGAACATTATATTTAACGACTTGTTTGTGGATTGGAGTTCGGGTATTGTTTTGGTCGAGGGGATATTTGATGCGATTATTGCCGGCCGCAATGCGGTCCCTATCCTCGGCTCTACGCTAAATCAGAACTCAGCCTTGCTACGTAAAATTGTTAAAGAAGACGCAGGGGTTTATGTTGCCCTTGATCCTGATGCCAAGAAGAAAGAACTTCAGATTATTAAAACCTTGTTGGATTTTGATATCGAAGTTTGGAAAGTTGATATTGGAGATCAAGAAGATGTTGGTTCGATGAGCAAAGAGCAATTTGGGCAATCCTTAGAAAATGCGACCCTTATCACTCCAGACAACTATTTATTGTTGACACTTGCAATGTCGGTGTAAAGGAATTTAAAATGAAACAGTTATTAGCAGATACTTTAGTATTAGCAAAGCAGCTAGCTCTGCTGCAGGGATCGCGTGAGGTTTATGTACTTTTGGCTCTTAAGGGGGCCGGCGCATTTACTGTTGGGCTTATTGTTGGTTCGTTACTTTAAACAAAAATGAAAATCTCGACCGCGCGCTTAAAACAAATCATCAAAGAGGAACTCTTTTATCGACAGTTTCATCGCGAGGGACAAGAGCTTCGTAGAGTAATCAGAGAAACTGAAAATCAGACCGATATGATCCCCTATGAGGATTATGATGCTTGGGATAGCGACCCAAACTTGGAAAGAATAGAACAGGTTCTTAGCTCTGAATTAGACCTTAAAGATTTTAAGTTTCATTTATCGACAGATTCCCCAGGACAATATCGTATTGCCACTCGTGGCGGTATAATGGGACTAGGAAAGAAAACAGGGTATCAACTAAAAGATGTCGAAGAGGTGCTACAAGCGAATGGATATGAAACAGACTACAACCGTGATGGGCTAGTGGCAATTGATCTAAGATATAGAGAAACACAATGAAAATCACTAAACAAAAACTAAGACATCTTATCAGGGAAGTGCTTGCCGATACTGATCCAACAGATCGTGCTCGCGAGTTATATGGTATATTGCACAGACTGGAAGAAGACGTTCTTAAAAATGCCCATATCCCGAGTGGGACATCCCACGCGGACGAAGAGGCCAGCTATGCGAAACTTATCAGTTCATATCAGCACATTCTATCGAGCTTAAAGAGGACCTTTGAAAAATGAAAATCACCAAACAAAGACTAAAAGAGATTATCAAGGAAGAGCTTAACGAAGCCACCGAAGAGGAAATTCGCGCTGACATCGACCGCCCCGCTGGCGCCCCCCGACCAGACGAGGCGACCCTCGTGCGCAATGACCTTATGGATATGCTTGATAAAATAACAAAATTGGGAGATAGAGTCAACACCCTCTCTATGGAAGATGGAAATTTTGTTGTTGTAAACACTTATGTTTCAAGGGCACACTCTGCTCTTGTAGAATTTTATGATAAGCTTGACAGGGCTATGATAGACCGCGTACGCTTTAGCAATTTGGGGAGAGAATAATGAAAATCGCCAAGCAAAGACTTAAAGAAATCATCAGAACTGAGCTAGCAGAAGCGCAGGCACACGTGCGCACCGAAGATTTATTACATAAGGTTTTGATTCCTGCTTTACGTGAGGCCGGCATCGAAGACTGGGATATTGGAAACGTATTAAGAGATGCGTCGAACCTTCACGCGGCGCAGGCCAGATCCAGTAACAATAACAAGTCCGGACGCGATATATAATGAAAATCACGCGCCAAAGATTAAGAGAGATTATCAAGGAAGAGTTTACTTCCTTGGACGAAAAAAACTATTATCCGACTGACTATGGTACTGATCCTACTCGCCGTGAGCGCACTCCCGAGGAACGAGAACACGATCGTCGCGAACGCGAACGACAAAACCAAGCGTACGTCCACCGCTATGGAAAGAAATCATTTGGTTCCCCTGGCACGCATTTAGAGGAAGAGCAAGAAGACATTTCTTATGAAGACGAACTCGGCGTTACCGAGCCGCGCTTTGAAGCCAGCAGCCCCGAAGGAAAACTAATTAATAAGCTTTTAATCCACGCTAAAGTGGAGGGAGCCCATAGCCCCGAGGACGCAGCTGCTCTGCTTGGCCTAGGCGACGATGAAGAGGTCATTGAATATGTTGGAAGCCTTATGAACAACCCGATGTACGGTAGTTCAGGAGTAGAAGAAGGCAAAGTAAGTAGCCATCGTTCCGAAGTTACTTATTCTAAAGGAAAACGAGGCAAGAGTAAAAAGCCCGAGAAAAAAGCTTATAACAAGGCTGACCGCGCACAAGCAAAACGGGATTTAAAAAAATGAAGATTTCAAAAGCAAAACTACGACAGATCATCAAGGAAGAATTGGCCACCGAGTGGCTTTCAGGGACCGACAAGGAGAATCTGGTTTCTAGAGTTAAAAAACTTCTTATGCACTCTTTGATTGATGAA
>Ga0080013_1000415_pt1 | contig 60340 bp, 99 predicted proteins | sample ETNvirenome_6_85_FD_69236 | JGI IMG/M metagenome (GOLD analysis project Ga0080013, IMG submission 69236) | Marine viral communities from the Pacific Ocean - ETNP_6_85 (SPADES assembly) (version 2) | ecosystem: Environmental > Aquatic > Marine > Oceanic | place: Pacific Ocean | collected 2013-06-19 | reverse complement strand
TCCGACGATCGCGATGAACACCCGCAGATTATCTACGGCGGCAATGCAGGGGGCAATGGCTGCGCCTGTTGTGGGTGCTGCTAATAATATGGCGGGAGCACACGGTCAGGCCCCGGCGAAAGGGGGAGACATTAAAGTAGCCGCCACGATCCCTGTATATTTAGACGGCAAACAGATTGCCAAGTATACTGCAAAAGAAATTGAAGCTAATGCTTCTGCTTCCGATGCTGCGTTTGGCGCAGATCGGGGGTGGACAAGCCTTTTGGCTTAAGGAGAAAATGATATATGAATAAATTCGATCAATGGAGAAACCATGGGGAGGCACAAGCCGGAAGTGTTGCGCGGCAAAACGAGGGAGGGGCTATTGCTGGTTCCGATGCGTTGGGCAATGCCGGATTTAAAGTTGGATTTCATCATGTACCTAGCGCAAAAGAGATATACTTCAAAGCTTTCATTAGTGCCTTTCAGGAGAGTTACGCCTCCGATTGGGCCAGTGAGACAGTTTTCGGGCGCCCAGATGCCCTTTATATGTATAAGAATACTAGCCGCAGCATCAGCATGTCTATCAAGGTACCAGCGGCAACTATAAGTGAAGGCTATGATAACCTCGCCAGAGTCCAACAATTAGTGCAGTTCCTCTATCCTACGTATACGAATGTTCAAGAGGCTCAAACGATTTCTCAATCCCCTCTTATACGTCTCAAAGTAATGAACCTTATTACCTCTAACGAGTGGACCGGCGACCTGTGGGCGGATCCCGGGTTTGTGTTGAGTGGCGGCGGCGATCCAGAAACATGGGGTACGGGACTCCTAGGAGTTATGAGTAACTTGGCTGTAAGTCACAACCTGGACAATCCCGATATCGGCGTTTTTGAAGTAGCAAAAGGAACAATTGTCCCTAAGATGATAGAGATCACTTTCGACTTTAATGCTATTCATGAGATTCCTCTGGGTTGGGACAGTGATGGAAGATTTTCATCTCAAGGTTGGCCCTACGCGGTAGATACTCGGTCGACCACTTCGACACTAAAAGATCGTACCCGCGCCGCAGAAGAGGCATCAACCGGAGGATCTGAAGAAGCGGATAAAGAACGAGAAGAGGCCGTCGGCAAACCGCCTTCGGAGCAAAGTCTCAAAAACAGAATTGCAAAATACGCCGGCAATATTGCCAAAACCAGCAAATATCGAAAAAACCGGCGCCGCCAAGCCTATGCCGACATTCATGAAAAGGCAGGTTTTGGCGAAATTGACAAAAATGAGTATTGGAAACTCAACAAGAGCGAATAAAAAGAGGACCCCGTATGCCACGATACAAATACACACCAGTTTTTAATAACAATATTGAGTTTTATGAATTCTTGCGCAAAAAACGCAACAACCTTAAGAACATAGTTCAGTATGAGACTCAAATTATGTACAACCCCGAGGTGTGGGAGAGGATGGACCTCCTTACGGACAGCCACGTCTGGTCCTATGGAGATCGATTTTATAAACTCGCACACCAATATTACGGGGATGTTAAATATTGGTGGGTTATTGCGTGGTATAATGGATATATGACGGAAAGCGATGTGGTTCCTGGAGATGTGATAGAGGTGCCGGTAGATTTACCCCGCGCACTAGAAGTTTTAAGGAGCTACTAAGATGGATCCATATGGAGACAGTCTTGAACGAGAAGATCTAGACGCAGACTTGAAAAAAGAGAAAAAGAGCAAAGAAAACCAAGATGCGGTAGACACTTACGCTTCAGAGGTGATAGAAGAATACGTGGAGGCTGCGCGAAAGGTCCAAGCATGCGCACAAAATTTACAAAAAAGTCAGCAAGATGTTGGGGTTCTTTTGAAAGAACTTTTCCTCGAGAACGCAGAATACATTGGCGTAAGTCTAGAGAATTCGGGCCTTGTAATCCGCGATAAAGCTTACGGAAATAGCGGCGGCAATACTCTCCAAGACTTTAAAACAAAAAAGTCGGTCATTCAGCAACTACAGTCTCCCGAATTCGGCAACACGTGGCCCGAATCAGCGCTGAACCCCACTGATCGCACAAAGAATAAGGAATCTGTATTATGGAGACTGGATACCGCCGATTGTAACAAAATGAGATTGCCGGACTTTCCTGAGATGGCTCAAAAGAATGAGAGTGCTGGTATCTTGCAAAACAATAGCCTCCTGCTGGATCAGGAGCTTGGTAGACATGGGGATCCTGCCTCTGGGCTTTATTCCGTCGATTTGGAAAACTCGACTTCCACTTTAGAGGTTAATTCTGACGTGGTGAAGGAGGGGCTCCCCGCACTGAAGGATATCTATGTGGGACAAGTGGTGAGCCCAGACGATTGGAGTGCTTTCCCAACAGGATGGGGAAGTTTGTTTGGTGTGATTTTGGGACAATGTTTGATGCTTATCGATGATAAACACAAATTAGCCGATAAAGTGATTAACGGGCTGACAGCGGAGAGACCTAAAAACGAAGAAGGAAATTCGACCGATGCCGGTAGCCAAGATTATTACAACGTTGTTGCTCAAGTCAATCATTCCATAGTGGAGACGGTGCAAGAGTCTGAGAATGTTTATTACGGCGATCGCCAAGGCAAATTAGCAATCACAGAAGATGTCGGGCCGGAGAACATTAGTCGGAATAGTGTTCTAGATATCTTGCGGTATGGTGGCGGGGGCTTCTTTGAGCGCGCTGGAGGTGATTTATCTCCTATTAAGTTGTGCGATCATCTTATTAGCGCTGGAAACAAATTTTCCGATTCCAATAGCATCATTGTTAGTTCGGAGGGAGTTGACTTAGGGGAACACCTTCGGTCTCGAATAGCCCAGCTTCAAGGCTACCTGAAGTATATGAAAGAGCAGTCTGAGTGTATTTTTAAGGCAGACAAAGAATACCGAGAAGCTGTAAGAAAATTAAACGCAGATTTGATAGAAAAACAACCCGGCATCCTAGAGAAAGTATTGTTAGGCAAAGGGGACGATCCCGTTGTTGAGGAAGCTCTAAACAATATTCAAATGGACAATATTGAAGAGATAGCCGGCGACGAGGCTCTTTTTGCTACTGAAACCATATTCAGAGAGCAGTGTTGGCTTTTAGCCTATATAGATTTACTAGCCGATTTCAAGCGGCATCGCATTGATCCTTCCAAGAAGCGTTTGCCTTATTATACGACGGCTTCTAACTCTTCTTTGTTGTTGGATGGGGATCCCTATGCTTTTCTTAATCGCCTCACGATGAATCCGGCATTGACAGAATTTTTTAATGCCGACAACGCTGCGCTAGCTAATTTGCAACCTACCATCAAGCTCTTTAAAGTGATATATGATGACGTAGGTAATGATTTGGAGCAGGTAGAAATTGGCTTTGATTCTTATTTCAATCAGCAAGCATGGGGGCTTGAAAGTGTGCTCTCGGGCGGAGATGCGACCGGTCGTGGTTCCGGAGTAGGAATAAAGAGTTTTAATTTTGCTTATGAAGGCACAAACCCATTTGCGGTTAAGAAAAGTATTAGTGCCAATTTAAAAATCTTCGCCAACGATATAAAAGAACTATTTCAGCAACGAGGGTGTTGCGACCGATATTGGAAATATGCAGATCTAGCCCTTAAGACCGGGAATATAAAAAAGTCTTCTGCAACCCCAGACGCGTCTTTCGACCACATAGAAGAAAATGTGGATCTTTATCCTCTCAATTTTCGTTTGCGCGCCGAGGTGGGATTAGCCATGCCTCCACATGTCATTGGCGGCGAGAAGATGAGAGACGCGTTACGGTCTTCGTTTGTGACACTTAATTTAACGCCCACGGTACATTCATTTGATTTTGACGATATGGGACGCGTTGTATTTGATGTGAATTATTTGGCTTATATCGAGGAAATGTTCGATCAAAGCGTTTACAATGTCTTTGCAGGATCGCAAATTACCACCGCAGACAGCCAAACAAAGTTAGTGGCACTAAAGAGAATCGAACGAGAATTACAAATCAAATCTTTTAAAAAGAAGTGTAAAGATGATTCTGTTGCAGACTTGAAAAAATCTATGGAAACTGAAATTGCCGGCGAAACAGCCAGCAGTTTATCATTTCTTATTAATTCGATGATGGTGAATGAGCAAATATACTATGTGGGGCTTACCGCCGACGAACTGACCTCTTTCATCAACCAGGGTCCTCACGCTAATTATGCAGCGATTCGCGCTAAATTGACAGGACAGGGAGATCCTGGCGGCGGCACAGAAAGTGGTACCGGCGGCTCAGGGTGTGACAATACTGGAACAGCGGCAGGTAGCTCTCCCTTTTTAAGCACCTCGAATCCTTTATTGACGGGCGACTTGGGAGCGAAAGTTTCTGCTACTCTTGAGGCTTTTAAAGAACAAGCTACCGCTGAAGAAGGGGATGCAGACGCCATAGCTACAGCCTTGGTGTCGGGCGGCATGACAGATAGTCCCGTCATTTCATATTTTTATGTCAGCGATCTTATCGATCAGATATTGCGCAATATTGGCGTGGAATTGCGAGAGTTGCCGGCCGCATTATCCTCTGCCACAAACCTTGATGCCGCAGAAATTACCCAGCGCGTTAGTCGCCTCAAACAGTACGAAAAGAACTATAAAAAATTTAGGGTACTCTTAGGTCCGGCTGAATTATCTACCCCCGCCTATTCCTCCGCTACCGGCGAAGAAACGTCCCCCGGTGGAGGTACCAAGATTCATGTTAATTTGGGCGACATTCCTATTTCGGTTAAATACTTTATGGATTGGATTACGGATAAAATGCTCAAAAAGCAAGAGGTTTACTATCCTCTCACTAAATTTTTAAATGACTTGTTTAATGATTTAATTCACAATTTTCTTAATAGTACGTCGTGTTTTGGATACTCAATCCGCCAAAAAGCGCTGTTACAACAGGCTAGTTTGACGGCTTATTCTCCCCCTCCGCGTGATAATCCCCAAAACGAAATGGTTGATGGCATTACACAAGTTTTAGCTTCCGCTGATGTACGCAGGGGCTTGTTGGGTCACCCTGGCGGACGTATGGGGCATTTTGATATGGGCGCCCCAGTGTTGGACCTGTCAGGACCTAACGGAAGTGCTCGGGTCTCGATTCCCGTAGCTGACGAAACCAACTATTTTGTGTTTTTCGTAGGGCGAGTGCAGCCAACTGAACTAATGGCTGGACGGAGACTGTCGGGGTGGGTCAAAGATGATCTTGGAAAAGAAAAATTTGTTGTTGGAGATGAAGATCGCGGTATTTTTCATTATCTTTTGGGAAGAGACAGGGGGATAATTAAAGAGATTAAAATGTCAAAAACACAAACCCCTGGTTTAGCGGAAGTGAGATTTGAGCAAGCTGGCTACGATGGTCTCACCCAATTGCGCGTAATATACGATGTACAAATTCAAACGGTCGCCAATGTTAACACTTTCCCAGGAACCTATATTTATGTCGATCCGCACGGTTTTTCGCCACGTGGACAAGTTTTGCCTGACACAGACAAGGTGGACTTAACAGACTTGGGAATTGGGGGATATTATATGATCTATAAAACATCTCATAACTTCGGGGAAGGAGTGGCAGCAACCACCATCCAGGCGCAATGGGTGAATGCCATAGAGAATGCGGAAAAAGAAAGACAAACTAAGATTTTGAAAGAAAGATCTGCGGGAAATGCCCAACGAGCGTTACCAGCATGCGAAAGAGGGGAAGTGTCGGCGGATGCAGGTAGTCCGCCATCTTTGTGGACGAGTATTTTTGGATAATGGGGGGAAATAGTAATGTCATTGTTTTATAAGGAGACCAATGCTGAGTCGACGCTGAAGCTATATAACAAAGGGATTGTTTACAAAGCCGAAGTGATTCGGCCGGACGATAACAATATTGTAGACTTCCATCGGGGAGAAAGGTTCCTTTACGGTCGCGTTCGGAGCGATTCGACACCGGTGGTGTTGAAAGAGCAACAGATGCTGAAAAGCATTCCTTCCGCGCCACCCGATGGGGCAGTGAGAGCAGTACACTTCGTAACAGACGTATTTCAGGAAATGACTTTACAATTTGCGAAGTGTGTAAGTCTCAACAAAATAGTGCCTGACGATCCCTTTTTGTCTACCTTGAAGGCTTATAGGGCTTATGTCTCCCCTCATGACTTGTATGCAGATTATAAGAAGGTTATTTTTAACGAAGTGGCCATCTTCTTTCATAATGAGAACGTGCGCGTACACAACTTTGATGATTTTGCGCAATGGTTTCGTCGGTTCAGTCAACGACTGCTGGGGGACCTTCGCTTTACCTTTCCCGGTTTTATGAAGAGCAAAGAATGCCCCATCTTATCTAGTGGACTAGCGATCGAGATTGCCGAAAACCAAGATGCCGCCAATGATACGCTAAAGGTGGAGAACTTCACTCAGAGTAAGAACTGGGATTTTTTCGTTAATACTTGCGATACCTATGGGTTTATGATAGACTATAATGTACCGTGGAGAATTGTGGCAGATATCGATTCGGAAATTATGCGTCAGATAGCCCGTCGCTACGGGTACGTTAATCCTTATGATTTGCTCGGGAGAGCGTATCGCGCTGCTGGGCCTTCTTATTTGATAGAAGGGTTGCGAAAAGATATGTACACCCTATATAATCAAGTGAGAACACCATATTGGACAGAACGAGAAACTGATAGAGTAGGCTGCACAGCACAAAAGGCACATAGTTCAGACGAATATTCTTTTGCTGAGTTTGAGGGGGCTTATGGATTTTATTATTTTTTAGATCTATATTTGTTTTTAAGGATTATGGAGGAAAGGCCAGAATTGGCAGACAAGGATCGTCAAATGCTGATCACCGATGTAAAATCTGCTGTAAAAAGCAATAATACCACATCGGCGCCATTGGCTCTTTTTGAAAGAATTATCAATAAAGAGTTTGACAAAGTCGGTTCTTTCAGTTATATTAAAGAAGCAACTAAAATTCAAAAAGACATATCTTTTCAGAAAGGCGAGAGGGACGCCAGAAGGATGAAAATAGACGATGATTTTTCAAGCTATTGACGATAAATCAGAATGTATAGGAGTTTATACGGGGGGTAAATTATACTTTGATAATTTTCCGTCGCCGCTTACTCATACCTGGAAACATAGCGAATCGGTAAATCATGACTCCGTAGAATATGGGTGGCTACTGTCAGAGGGAAAAACACTATTAGAAGCAGCACCAGATGAACTGAAGTCCGATATCCAAAAAGCTATCAATAAGATGGCAGCGTATCGGAAATCGTTTCAGATTGCGAAAGTGGATTTGGGACAACACTGCATATTCGATTTGGTGCCGCATGGCTTCTTGATGGAATTTTGTGAGCTTAAAAATGCGATAACTCAACATGTTTTTGATACCCACCAGAAGCCGGCTCATTATGATCATTTAAAAGACATTCACCGGCTATTACAGAAAATTAGTTATCAATCTTTGCGTTTGGATTCCTCTAGTTGTCGACATTTACTCACCACAACACAGGGCCGCCAAACTTCGCAAGCGTTGATAAAAAATTATCCTCATATAAGGTATAATCTTTTTGGCACCGTGACCGGTCGCTTGACGACGTTACCCACTTCTTTCCCCATATTAACATTACGCAAGGAATTTAGGGAGCTAATAAAGCCTCAGAATGATTTGTTTGTGAGTTTAGATTATAACGGTGCGGAAATTCGGACCTTCTTAGATTTATGTGGAAGCGAACAACCCCAGACCGACATTCATACTTGGAATATCGAAAATATTTTTGAGGACAAAGAGATGACCCGCGAGGAAGCAAAAACTCTGTTTTTTGCTTGGCTTTATAATCCTGAATCTGATCAGATCGAGAATGAAATGTATAATCGAAAAAAACTACTTGACATGTGTTATAAAAACGGTTATATTAATACTATCTACGGAAGAAGTATTTCTGTACCCGAGAGGAAAGCCTTGAATTATTTAATCCAAAGTACAACTGCCGACCGTGTCTTATCCAAAGCGGTGATGTTGGATAGGTTACTAGAAGGTAGTCGCTCTTTTGTTTCTCACATTGTTCATGATGAGATAGTCATCGATTATCACGATGCCGACCGCGCATCGATGGAAGAAATAAAAAACGTTTTTGAAGATGGATATATCGCCAATGTAGCTGCCGGCAAGGATTATTACAATTTAACTCCGTTGGATATATGATTTCCATTATTGGTATAGGTAGTGCAGCTTCGTCTATTGCGGAAAAGTTTTCGGCAACACCCAATTATGAGGTGTATACGATGAACAGCGGTGTGGCCAAGAACACAAAGCGCAAGTTTAAATTGAAGGATTATGAACATCCAGAAGACTATGAAAATAACCTCCCAAACTTATCCTCTTTTTTTAAAAATTTGGCAGAAAGAGTGCAAGTTTTTGTAGTCGGTTCTTCTTATAGTTCTAATTATACATTAGGGATCCTTCAGCAAATTAATAGCAAGTCGGTTGAGGTTTTCTATATTCAGCCAGATACAGAGTTGATGACCGGTGTGCCAAAGATATTAGATAAAATAGTGTTTAGTGTGTTGCAAGAATATGCACGTAGCGGGTTGTTAAAATCTATCACCCTGCTGTCTCATTTAAACATCGAAAAAGCTTTAGGAGATATACCCATTAAGCGCTATTATGATTCCATCAATCAAGCTATTTTTTCGGCCGTACATTATTGTAATTATTTTAATCACGCTGAGCCAGAGATAGGATCCGTGTCGAAGCCTTTGGAGATTAATCGCATTCGCACGATAGCGATGCTGAATCCAAAAAATCTTCAAGAAAAATGGTTTTTTGACCTTGACAATGACCGCGATTTGTGTTATTATATATGTATCAATCGAGATAAGCTTGAAAAAGACGGCGGATTACACAAAAGGTTGGTGGAACAATTAAAAAACAAACCAAGAAATGCATTTAGGAAAATTTCTTATGCAATATATGAAACAGAATATGATGACTTTGGGTTCTGCGTTGCCCATACTAACGCAATACAAAATTATACTTGACAAGCTACGTTGAGTGTGTTATATTAAAGATACTGAGGGAAGCTTAGTATTCTATATTCTTAAAACAGGAGAAAATAAAATGGGAATTAATATGGAACTTATGCGTCAAAAGCTAGCTGCTTTGCGCGGAAACGGCGGAGACGCCAAATCTTCAGTCTGGTTTAAGCCAGACGAAGGCGACACTGATATTCGAATCGTGCCAACGAGAGATGGAGATCCTTTAAAGGAAATGCATTTTCACTACAACGTCGGAAACCACAAGGGACCGGTTGCGTGTCCAAAGCGGAATTATGGGGAAGCATGTCCAATTTGTGAATTTGCTTCTCAGCTTTGGAAAGACGGTGTCAGCAATAATGATGAAGAGAGCAAAAAGCTTGCTAAATCGTTATTTGTTCGACAACGTTATTTTTCACCAGTTGTGGTGCGTGGTCGAGAAGATGAAGGAGTCAAAGTTTACGGTTATGGTAAAAAAGCGTATGAGCTTTTGTTGGGATACATTTTGGATCCTGAATATGGCGACGTAACCGACTCACACGAAGGAACAGATATAACTCTGACCTACACCAAGCCAAACAAACCCGGGGCTTATCCCCAAACGAACCTAAAGATGCGTCGAAATACTTCACCCCTATTAGCGGACATGGAAGCTGTTCCCTCCCTCCTAGACAAGCTTCCGGATTTTGACTCCCTATTTGAACGGTTGAGTTCCGCTCAAGTTGAGGCGATTCTCGATGAACAATTGGCCGGCGACTCAAGTGCCGAAAGTCGTTCATCGCAGACAACCCGTTATAACAAATCTGCTCCCAATAGCGTGGATCGCGCATTTGATGAGTTGTTATCGGGCTGATCTTATAGGCTCTCACCGATGGCAGACCGGGATAGTAAATAGTCTGCCCTTTTTTCTTAAAGGAGATTTTTAATGTTAAGTATTATAAAACTGTGTTTGTTGCTGGGGTGTACGGACCCCAAGAGTGATTCAACTACAGATGCAGTAGTGGAGCGTCCGGAGGACAATAGCTCCGATCTAGACTCCCCGCCCGAAAATGACCCCTGGTCATATAAGCCGGACATGGTCTTATTTCACAATGTGTCTGTGATCACGGAAGGAAACGAGGTTTCTTGTTTTGATGATGGAGACGACACACCGTATTGTGGAGTACAAAAAATTATTCTCACAGTGTGGGACGATTGGGATGGAATAGGCGACGAAGATAATTGTCAAGTGATTCATCGTTTGGCGCCAGAATATTTGGTGGAAATAGAAAGCGAGAGCGAAAATCTATTTACCCAATATGGAGCCTACCAAGCTTGGGAATTTGATGCTGCGCAATCTTTTGTGTCGACCACTCCCATGTGTGATATGATTGCCGAAGAAAGCGATCTATCGATGGTTCTAGATCATTTTAAAAATGAAAACGTGGCATTTGGCTATAAACAACTCTCAGAAGCAATGCAAGCCGAATATAAGGAGAGCTTTGGGTCAAATTACACAGAAGAAGAGTGGGCGCAAGATGTACAACCCTATTTGCTCGGCATGACCAACCGGATTGCCGGCGAATACCGTACCCCCAATGTTGGAGTGATATATAAAATTGATGAACAAACGAACAAATTGGTTACTGATTCTCAAGGCAACAACCCTCTGGTTCCTTTTAACGGAGTAGAGACGTTGCCCGACGGATACTATCGAGCCCCTCCTTACTATGTCTATGATGTAGAGAGGTTTATCCCCACCCCGGAAGAATAAAATGAATGAAGATTATTATGAAGATCCCGATTCAATGTCCGACGATGATTATGACGATGACGATTGGGATTATGGAGAATAGGAAGACAACCTGATTAAAAAACAAAAACAACCGCAGGGAGGCATGGGTCACAGATGCCTCATTTTTATTAAACAAACAAGAGGTGAAAATGATGTTTAATCTACTACTATACATGTTTACCGCCTGTGGCGATGTTGAAGATACAGCAGAACCAGAGGTGGTTGAAGAAGAACAAGAAGAAGTGGCAGACGAAGAAGATTCTGCTGCGGAAGAAGAGGAAGAAGAGGCTGAAGAAGAGTAGGCCAACACCGCAGGGAGGCATGGGTTACAGATGTCTCATTTATTTTAAATATTTATTTGACAAACCAGTTTAAATGTGATATATTAATATTATCTTCAAAAGAAGATATTTTGGGTCTGTTACCGCCCACCATAAGGTCGCAAATTCCGTAAGTCGGCTGGAAAAGATAACAAGGTCATTGACCGAGACACTATTACCTAAAGGAGAAATATAATGTCTAAATTTATACAGGGATCCAAATCCCGCATTGAAAGGCTCCGTGAGCAACTTCGCTCGCGACAGCGTCACAGTTATCCCGGCAGATTAGCTAAGGTGAGCAGTGACATTCAGGCAATTGTAAATCGTCCCACTAATATCGGGACGCTGGAGAAGTATTTGCGTGACGGATGGAACTGGAACAAGTTTCAGCCCATCGTCGTAGCTCAATTCCCACCAGACTCACCGCATGGCCAGAAGCTTCTGGATGGCGATCATCGCCGCCACATGCACCGTTTGGTTTTTGAGCCCTCTGGAGACATCGAGGCTTATGTTATCGATGTAGCAGATGAGCGCGAATATCACTTGCTTTTTGCCGAGCTTAACAAGGACAGTCGCAAACAATGTAGCCCTAATGAGACTTTTTTACATCAATACTTAGGGGGAGATGCACACGCTGTCTTAACTGGAAATTCCTTATTTAATTGCCGATTGGCAGTTTGTGGATCTCCAGATGATCCGGAGCGCGGATATGTTGGTGATAAGACACACCCGCTCATCAATGTGGGAGGATTTTGTAAAGCGCTGCGTAATGGTGAAGCCAATGTAAAATTGGCGGCTACTACTATTAACACCGCATGGGGAAGAGATAGAAAGGTTCAATCTGAATTGCTCGACGGTCTTTCTTTGCTTTATAAAGTCTACGGCAAAACCCTTAGTTCTACTCGCTCAAATAACAAAATTGCTTGGGAGTTTAGAACGTGGTTCTCTGAACATGTGTCAATTAAGGCGCAGAAAAACACTGCCCGCTATTGGAAAAACCTAGGAGGTAACGTTCATCACTTTGCTTCCGAGTCAATAGCCAGAGGTATTTTGAAAGACTTTCTGGCTGTGGAAATTCCAGGCGGATCCAAAAACAAAGGGACTAAGCTTAAGCAATCCCTTTTGGATAAGTTGTTTGAGAGTAAGGAGAGCTAATGAAGACTCCGTTACGTTATCCGGGTGGAAAATCCCGCGCAGTGAAAACGCTAATGGAGTTTGTTCCCGCTGATTGTGGGGAGCTTTGCTCCCCCTTTCTTGGGGGCGGCTCTTTTGAGCTAGCGTTAGCTGAAAAGGGGATTAGGGTTCATGGGTACGATATTTTTGTACCCTTAGTTTGGTTTTGGAAAGCTTTGTTGTCCGATCCTGTGAAGTTGGCGGACGAATGTCAGAAGTTTCGCACTGGCCCGCATCTCTACGAATATAAAGAAGAAACCCTTTTAGAAAGGGGTCTACCTAAAGATCAGTTTCATCTTTTACGAGATCAACTGCGGGCTGCCCTTCTTAAGAATGAGAGTTTTTCGTTTGAACATGCAGCAAAATTTTATGCAATAAATCGTAGTAGTTTTTCGGGTGCCACTTTCAGCGGAGGATGGTCAAAGAGAGCTTCATATAAGCGCTTCACGCAATCTTCCATTGATAGGGTGAAAAACTTTCGAGAACCTAATCTTTCGGTTGAATGCATGGATTTCTCTCAGTCCATACCTTTGCATCCGGATGTTTTTTTGTATCTGGACCCCCCGTATATGTTAGGGGAGTCGAGAGATAAATTATACGGAGACAAAGGATCCACTCATCAAGGTTTTGATCACATGGGTTTATATAATTTATTGACAAAACGAGATAGATGGGTTATGTCTTATAACAATTCTCCTGTAATTCGGGATCTTTATAAGGACTATAAAATAGTTGATGCTTCTTGGGCATATGGGATGAATGAAAGCAAAAAATCATCAGAAATAATAATCATAGGAGAACAGAGATGACAAACCGGGGCGTACAATTTGAAAAACAAATCGTTCGGTGTTATCGGTTGAGAGATTTCAATAATCCAGATTATATGGATGGAGTGGTGCCAGCCACCCAGCATCTGGCCGCTGCCTTCCCTCACAGCACCCTGGTTCACCGCGATGAGATATCTTTAAGAGGCGAGGGGCTTGGTCGTGAAATTAAGGCAGATCTTTGGGTAGATGGATTTGGTGTGTCGGTTAAGATGGACGGAGTAGTACAGCTTTCCTCGGCAGAGGGAGGGCGAACGGCTAGCACTTTTGAGAAAGTCTATTTTGCCGTTAAGCACCTTCTAACTCCGCCAGAACAAGAGCAGGTACGTGGTATGATCCGAGATGTCCGGGAATTACCTACTGTTATGGTGAGTAACACAAATAGAGAAAAAGCAAAAAAGAGAAATCCCCGCAAATATTCCATGGCGACGGATTATGATAGCTGGAAAGAGGACGAACGACCTCATCTGAATGAGAGTCTAAAACACTCTTTCGATATAGATTCGTTTCGGATAGCTACGATAGAAGAAATGTTAACGGGTCGTCTTTGGTTTGCTAACAGTAAAGGGGTCGCCGATTATATTTTGACTCCGCGTTATTTTAAGTATATTGATCGAGCATATGTGCGATCGGTCGCAGATGCCAGCAAGGTTGATATAAGAGGGAAATCTCGAGGCGGAATTTCGTCCGGGGTGGTTCGATTTGATACAAAAATTTAAAGGAGGCAACACTAATGCCAAGAAAAAAGAAAACACAACCCAAAGCTGGGCGTGTGTCAATTCAGGATCTGATCTCGGTAGTCAACAAGAAGGCTGGGCGCGAAGTAGCTCATGACCTAACGGGGGAAAACCCTACGGAGGTCAAGGAATGGATACCTACCGGCTCGCGATGGCTTGATTCTATTATCTGTAAGGGCAAAGTAAGCGGAATTCCGGTAGGGAAGGTTACGGAAATTGCCGGACTCCAATCTACAGGAAAATCTTATATGGCGGCCCAAATTGCTGCCAATGCCCAAAGGATGGATAAGGTTATCGTTTATTTTGATTCGGAGTCAGCTATTGATCCCGAGTTTTTGCGTCGGTCTGGGTGCGATCTACAAAAGCTGATGTATGTCCAAGCATCCTCAGTAGAATTTGTACTGGAAACTATTGAGGACTTGCTTGATAAAGCCGGCGACCAGAGGTTGGTTTTCATTTGGGATTCTTTGGCGTTTACTCCTTGTGTTTCAGATGTAGAGGGGGATTTCAATCCTCAGTCTTCAATGGCAATGAAGGCGCGTATCTTGGCCAAGGGCATGTCCAAGTTGACAATTCCTATTGCCAACAAAAGGGCGACTTTTATCGTTCTTAATCAATTGAAGACCAATATCCCTCAAGGGCCGAACGCTCGAATTCAAGCGATGACGACTCCTTATATTACTCCCGGCGGGAAAGCGATGCATTACGCTTATTCTCTGCGCATTTGGCTCACTGGACGCAAAGCAAAAAGTTCGTTTGTAGAAGACGACAAGGGGTTTAGGATCGGATCTGAAGTTAAAGTTAAATTAGAGAAATCTCGATTTGGAACTCAGGGGCGCAATTGCAATTTTCGCATTCTGTGGGGTACGGACGATGTAGGTATCCAGTGTGATGAGAGCCTCTTCGATGCAATCAAAACTTCCGATCACCTTACAAGTGCTGGCGCATGGTACACACTCCAGATGGCAGACGGATCGTCGATGAAGTTTCAACCTTCGAAGTGGAAGGAGAAAATGAAAGATGAGACTTTTCGTAATCGAGTGTATGAGCTTATGGATCAAGAGGTGGTCAGAAAATTTGATCAAAGAACCGGAGATGCTGAAATTTTTTATGACTCCGATGCTTGACAAGCAGAACATTATAGGTTATATTATAAGAGGATGGTAAAAGTATCGTTTTTTTATCGGGGAGGGTAAATGAACATTTTTGTGTTACACGAAAGTCCACAGATGTCGGCTCAAATGCAGTGCGACAAACATGTAATAAAGATGATCCTGGAGACAGCACAGATGCTGTGCACAGTGGCGTCGGTGCAGGGGTGTCCTACGCCGTATCGAGCCACTCACCCCAAGCATCCTTGTACTGTTTGGGCGTCACAGTCCAGCGCTAATTGGTGGTGGTTGATCGATCACGGCATGGCTTTGTGCCATGAGTATACGCGCCGGTATAATAAGATACACAAGAGCCAGAAGGTGATCGAGTATTGCATGACTTTGCACTTAAAGTTTCCTACTTCAACGCCAACCCCTTTTGTTCAGGCCATGCCGCCTGAATACAAACAACAAGATCCAGTACAAGCTTATCGCGCGTATTATAAAGGTGAGAAATCGGGCTTCGCCACCTGGAAAACTGAAGCCCCTGCATGGTGGAGAGAATAAAATGAAAAGAGTATTAATAATTGATGCGTTGAATGCGTATCTTAGAGCCTATATTGTAGATCCCAGTCTTTCGACTAACGGACAGCCGATTGGAGGAATAAAAGGATTTATTAAGATACTCCAGAAGCTAGTGCGAACCACTTCACCCAACGAGATTGTGGTGGTGTGGGATGGACCTAATGGATCTAAAAAACGAAAGTCTATGGACAAGAACTATAAAGCCGGCCGCAAACCGATCCGACTAAACCGATCAGTTCACAACCTTACTGATGACGAAGAGATTCAAAATAAAATATGGCAACAAACCCGGATAATGGAATACATGAACAGCATGCCCATTATTCAGACGATGATTCCTGAGATAGAAGCGGACGATGTTATAGCATATTTAACTCAAATGGATCTTTACGATGGTTGGCAAAAGATTATTGTTTCGAACGATAAAGACTTTATGCAATTATGTGATGCTGAGACAGTACTGTGGCGCCCCACCAAGGACGAGGTCTTAAACACCAAAAGGATTGTGGAACAAGTAGGGGTACATCCTTCCAATATGGCATTAGCCCGAGCAATTATCGGCGATCCGTCAGATAACCTCCCTGGTATCCGTGGGGCTGGCTTTGCGACCGTTGCCAAACGCTTAGGTTTTTTAGCCTCAGAAGAGTCATATACTATCGATAAAGTGATTGAATTCTGTAGCAAGTCTAAGAGCACTCTTAAGTTTTTTAACAACGTTGTAGAGCAACGACAGACGATTGAGCACAACTATAAGATGATGCAGTTATACTCTCCGCAAATGTCTATTCAAGCTAAAGATTTTGTCCGGCATGCGGTGGCAAATTTTGAGTGCGATTTTAGTCAGACCGGGGTCTTAGGAATGATGAGAGAAGACGGCTTCGGGGAGTTAAATTGGGAACAACTTAAGGCTCATTTAAATCGGATATCGCTCGAATGTCACAAAGAATTATTAATAGAAAAACAACAATGAATTTGACATTTGAGGTGGCCGTGTTATATTTAAAAGAGTTGGATAGAGGGGATATATGTTAGCAGAAAAAGAGAGTTTTGCACGATACGGGAAGACATTTCAAGAAGGATTAGTTCAACTAATATTTGAAGATCGCCCCTTTGCCGATCAGATCACAGAAGTCCTTGATGGCAATTTTTTGGAGCTTGAATATCTTCGGGTTTTCCTTCGGAAAATTATAGAGTACCGAGCTAAATATGACAAACACCCCTCTCTTGAAGCTATCAATGTTATCTTACGCACTGATCTTGAAAATGAAGATGACGTCGTAAAGACACAAGTGCGGGAATACTTCGTCCGTATTCATTCCAGAGAATTGATGGATCCCGAGTACATCAAGGAGACGTCGTTAGATTTTTGCCGCAAACAAAATCTCAAAGAAGCTATGATCAGATCGATTCCTCTGTTGCAGAAAAATTCCTTCGACGAAATTTCCAAAGTTATCAATGAGGCGTTAAAGTTGGGCTCCGAGAATAATTTCGGATATGATTATTTAGCCGATTTCGAAAAACGCTTTGTTCCCAAACACCGGAATCCTGTTTCTATGGGTTGGGGGGAGATGGATCGGATTACTGGAGGCGGCTTAGGGAAAAGTGAGCTTGGAGTTGTCATTGCTCCTACTGGAGCAGGAAAATCCATGGTTCTTGTTCATTTGGGAGCGGAGGCACTAAAGGAAGGTAAGACAGTCGTTCATTACACTTTAGAACTTCAGGACACCGTCATCGCCAATCGTTATGATAGTTGTATTACTGGATATCCGTTGTCTGATATTATAAACTTTAAAGAAGAGGTGTATGATGAGATTAAGGACATTGACGGCTCTCTTATTATTAAAGAGTATCCGGTTAAGTCAGCCACCACTAACACAATTCGAGCCCATCTTTCTCGTTTAATTAAGCGAGGGATTACCCCGGGAACAATCATTGTGGATTACGCCGATCTTTTAAAGCCGGTGACGATAAGAAAAGAGAAAAGAAACGAATTGGAATCTATTTATGAAGAGCTACGAGCTATTTCTACGGAGTTTCAATGCCCTATCTGGACTGCCTCACAAACCAATCGTTCAGGGTTGAGTGCTGAGGTGATCACCATGGAACAAATCTCGGAAGCTTTTAATAAATGTTTCGTTGCTGACTTTATCTTTTCAGTATCGAGAAGTATAGAAGAAAAACAAAACAATCTTGGCAAGATTTTTATTGCAAAAAACAGAAATGGACCCGATGGGATGGTATATAACATTTTCATGGACACCTCGAACGTGTCCATCAAGATGCTTCCAAAGCCCACAACTCCTGCTGCTAACACGTCGGCCGCCAATGCGGTTGTGACAAGTCCAGTGGCCCTTAATCCTGCTATGCAGCGACAATTGTTGATGAATAAGTACGCCAAATTAAGAAGGAAATAAAATATGAGAAACACACGAGCTATTCGAAGGTTCCGTTTATCGGACCAATTTATGGAGACGTACAAAAGCCAGACGGTACCATGGGGACCCTTGGGTTATGTTACGTTTAAACGTACGTATGCCAGGCGCCTCAGCGAATTCGATGAGAATGCGGTTGGTACGGAGGAATGGTGGCAGACATGTCGCCGCGTTGTGGAGGGTATGTTTAACATGCAGAAGCAGCACGTGGTCACCCTGGGGTTAGAGTGGAACGATGCAAAGGCCCAAAAAACCGCTAAAGAAGCTTATGATCGGTTGTTTAATTTAAAGTGGACACCACCCGGTCGGGGACTGTGGATGATGGGTACTAAATTTATTGAGGAACGTACCGCTGCTGGGCTTTTCAATTGTGCTTTTCGGTCTACGCGAGATCTCCCCAATAAAGGAGGTTATCTTTTTGCATGGATGATGGACGCGCTGATGGTTGGCATCGGCGTAGGGTTCGATACAGAAGGCGAGGGAACCCTAAGCATAAAAGAGCCTCAATACACCAACGATACTTATGTGATTGATGACTCTCGCGAAGGCTGGGTTAACAGCGTTCATGTTCTTCTTGATGGTTTCTTTTTTGGAGATAGGGTACCCCAGTTTGATTATTCAGCTATTCGCCCTCTCGGTGCTCCCATTAAAGGCTTCGGCGGAACGTCGAGCGGCGCGGGTCCCTTGCGAGAACTTCATGAGAACTTAGTGTCGCTGTTCTCTCCCAAGGTTGGCGAAGCAATTACTTCTGTGGACATTGTTGATACAGAAAACCTTATTGGGCGCTGTGTGGTGGCGGGAAATGTAAGACGATCTGCGGCCCTGGCAATGGGTCGCCACAGTGACCGTCATTATTTGGAGATGAAGAACGATCAAGAGAAACTATACCACCACCGGTGGGGCTCTAACAATTCTTTCAATGCTATGGTCGGGATGGACTACACATGGCATGCCGAACAATCTCAGAAAAATGGTGAACCGGGATATATTTGGCTGAACAATGCACGAACTCGGGGAAGATTTAAGGATCCTGAAAGATATGACGACATTAATGTCGCGGGTTTTAACCCCTGCGTAGAACAGCAGCTTGAAGATGCGGAGTTGTGTTGCTTGGTGGAGACCTTTCCGGCTAAACATGATTCTTATGAAGATTATTTGAGAACCTTAAAGATAGCATATCTCTATGGCAAGACCGTCACTCTCTCTAATACTCATTGGCCTGAAACTAATGCTAAGATGTTAAAGAATAGGAGAATTGGACTCTCCCAATCGGGTGTTGTTCAGGCATTTAATCGCCATGGCCGGCGCGCCATGATGAATTGGTGTGATAATGCATATAAACACATACAAGATTTAGATGAAGAATACTCCAACTGGCTTTGTATTCCGAAGTCTGTTCGCATGACTTCGATTAAGCCATCTGGGACAGTGTCTCTCTTGAACGGGTCGACCCCGGGGATTCACCACCCGGAGGATGAGTACTATATTAGGAGAATAAGATTTTCCAAAGATTCAGAACTACTCTCCAAGCTGGAAGAAGCCGGCTATGTGATAGAGGTGGATAGTTACTCTCCGAACACCATGGTTGTGGAGTTTCCGGTACACGAACCTTATTTTACCAAAGGCAAGAGAGACGTCAGTATGTGGGAACAGCTTGAAATCGCCGCACAATATCAACATTATTGGGCTGACAACAGTGTTTCTATTACTGTTACCTTCAAGCCCGAAGAGGCATCCCAAATTAAGTCGGCGTTGGAGATGTACGAAAGTCGACTTAAGGCTGTGTCGTTTCTTAAGTATGAGGAAACAGGATATGTGCAAGCACCCTATGAGCCTATTACTAAAGACCAATATGAAAAGATGTCTGCCAAAATTACCCCCGTAACAAATTTTCAAACTGAGCAACAGGGCGCCGGCACAAAGTTTTGTGATGGCGAATCTTGCATTATTTAAAAAAAGAGGTATAAATGTTTAAGCCACTTAATCGCTATTTGTTGATAGAAAAGCCCCAAACTAAACCCAACGAGACATCATCTGGCATTGTATTGCCCGATGATTACAAGCCCACAGAAGAACCGCATGTAGTGGTGAAACTAGTAGACTATGCAGAAGACGTGAGATTCAGGCAAGACTTGAACAATCTTAAAAGCCAAATAGCCGTTTCAGATCTCTACGTGATGATTGACCGCTCGATGATTGAGGAAATAGTTCACAAGGGGACTAATTATTACATGATCCTGGACAATTATGTGAAAGGAGTCTTTACGGAATAGGAGTGTCCGATAAATGGCGATAGATAAGAATTTTTATAACCAAGCTTCGTCTGCAAAGTTGGGGTGGTCTCCAGATTGGTTCGGCGAGAGGCACTTCGACGAGAAGCTAGTTCGCGCTGTTAAGAAGTGGCAAAAACAAAATGGCCTCGCCGGTGATGGGCTGGTCGGACCGATGACATATGCTCGCGTATGGACCCAACGTCAAAGTGAAATCGACGAACACAAGCCGGAAGGGTTAAAGTATTCCAATTATATCGTTTATAATAGCGAATTTTATCCTATTAAGTGGAACAAAGTGGTGCTTTGGTCAGAAAAGGGAGGCCACGTAGCCAACCGAGGGAATTATTATGATTATACCGGTCGCTCAAAGAGAGGTATCAGGTTGTTCGTTAACCATTGGGATGTGTGCTTAAACTCCAAGTCTTGCAACAAGGTGCTCAACAATAGAGGTATATCGGTTCACTTCCTTATAGATAACGATGGAACCATTTATCAGACTCTCGATATGCAACACGGAGCCTTCCATGCAGGTCACCAAAGGACTAACCGATCGTCGGTAGGGGTGGAGATATCTAATGCCTTTTATCCCAAATATCAAGCTTGGTATAAGAGGAATGGCCACGGAGAGCGACCCCTTGTTCACGGTGCGACGGTGCACGGACGAGAAATAGAAACCTTCACCGATTTCTACCCAGTTCAAATCGAGGCATTGAAGGCCTTGTGGCAAGCGGTGGAGGGATGTACGGATGTGGAGTTTGACACACCCTTAGTGGACGGAAAGACCTCCACAAGATACGAGCAGCCTGTGGTCTATGGAAGTTATCAAGGGATCGTCAGTCATTACCATTGTAGCAAAAAGAAAATGGACTGTGCGAACTTGGACATAAAAAAGTTGCTTGAAGAGCTTGACTAATTAAGATAATTATGTTATAATATATAATGAGTAATAAGAGGTGCAAAATTGGGCGATTATGAGAAGAATATTAACCTTTATGGAGATGGAGTGGGGTTTGTGGAGTATGTGGACCACATGGGAACAGACCTTACAGTTGTCAATAGCGCTCGTGTTAGTTTTGGTAAACACAAAACAGAGTTGGATCCGCGTGACCGCAAACTTATTAGATATCTGATTCAACACAGACACACTTCTACAGTGGAACATTGTAGTGTGACTTTTCGATTTAAGGTACCCCTATTTGTGCGAGGGCAACATCACCGCCACCGGACATGGTCTTATAATGAAATCTCACGTCGATATACTGACTTTAATATTGAATTCTATGAGCCAAACAGGTTTCGCACCCAACACCAATCCAACAGACAGGCAAGCAATGAGGATGAGTTAATCAACCCTTTGTTGCAAATGTATGATCCTGCATGCAGTCACCCTCTTCAGATCCATGCTTCGATCATGATTCGCGAACATCATGCGGCTAGCTTGAAGCTGTTCGATGAACTGTTGGATTCGGGGGTTTGCCGCGAACAAGCCAGAGGGGTGTTGCCGCAAAACATGTATACGGAATATTACGGAACAGTTAATCTCAATAATTTACTTAAATTCATCGATCTGCGAACTCATGAAGGGGCGCAATGGGAAATTCAACAAGTCGCCAAAGCATGCTTGGAGATTGCTAGTGACTTGTGGCCAATCACAGTGGGATCCTATCAAGACATTCGCGGAAAATGATATTTTACTCCACCATTGTTGTGGGGAGTTCACTAAACGCAGTGCTTTATGCCTACGCTCATCGCTACCCCATCTTTTTTACCATCCCTGATACACCATTTAGGTTTTCTCACATCCCCCCAGATTTAGATTTATCCTTTTTGGGGATGGATAATGTTCGGCGGGTGTTGAAGGGCTTAGATGGCGAAATGGAGGTGGGGGTATCAGAGCGGCAGATCTGGAACCTTTTACTTTTTACACTGTCAATGGATGGGCTCAGTCCCACCGGGATGTTGTGTAAGTCGATAAGGAACGAAGCAGGTACAGCTACGTGCTCTAATGAGTATGGTAAGATTTTAAAATTCGGTTTTGGCGAGTGTCATTATTTTGGAGATGATGGGAGTCACGGCTTTGTGCAAACAAGAGAGCCGCTCCAAAAACAATATCTCTGCCATGATTGGTTAGCCATCAATCGCGGAGGCAAAATTCCCTACGACTACCTTCAGCTTAAAGATAGGTTTGTTAACCATCTTTGGTTTTATTCTTCGGATCGTATCGATGGGGACACCGGCGTTAAAGATGTATGCGTGGTGTCGCTTTTGGATGAGAGTGAATTACAGGATTTTGATTTTTCTCCTACAATGGTGAGATTCAAGATGATCCACGAATTGGAACAATTGGGCATCCGAGGACCTAGCGCCGGACTTTCACCCACAGGTAAACCCAAGTATTATAAGATGCGGTCTACTCCAATGGTTCGTCAATTATCTCCAGATTATGCGCCTGTCTTGATTCCCGAAGCGCGGGTTGTCTTGGTAAATGAACAGCGATCGCATCTGTGGGAACAAGTTACATCTCGGAGTAAGATCCCGGATACATTTGTGAGGTTTTGTCATGCACATGGCCGGCATAATCCCGATAGCTAATTTAAAAACAGATCTGGGTACTGTGTTTCCGGAAGTCCTCTTGCCCATAGCTCCAGGGTTCACTGCTATTCAGAAGTCGGTCTACGAATGTGCCATGGCGGGATGTCAAACTATTTGGATTGTTGCCAATAACGACGTTGCGCCGATCATACGAAAAACGGTTGGGGAATGGGTTTATGATCCGGTGTATTATAATCGCACTATGACCAGATTTCATAGGGAAGTAAGGAAAGAAGTGCCTATTTATTATGTACCTATTCACCCGAAGGACCGCGACAGGCGCGATTGTTATTCCTGGTCTATACTCTATGGAGCCTATAGTGCTTGGTCTGTTGCAAGAAAGATATCAAAATGGATCCGTCCGGACAAATATTATGCTTCTTTTCCGCTATCTGCCTATCATATCGACTTTTTGCGGTCCGTCCGGCTATCTATATCTAATAAAGAAAAAAACTTTTTTCTTTCTTATGAGAATAAGACCATTAAGGACAACTTACCCTTAGCATTTACATTTACAGGAGATGATTTTATAAAATGCCGAAGACACCTCAACAAAAAGACAACAAGGGAATTTTTACCCCCTTTACCGAACCAGCAGTATCCTTCCCAAAAAAGGCCGTTAGCGGACCGATGGAGCGCGAGGCAGTTCGAACCCCAAACCGTCTTTGAGCCTCTTGCGCTCACCGATGCTACTATTCACCCCCTCGATCAATTTTATGATCTTTCGTGTTGGGATGAATACAAGGCATTCTTATGTCAAGAAAATGACAATTTAATAAAAAAACCATATAAAGAGTTGATAAAAGCTCACCAACATGTTAAATTACCTTATGTTCAAAATGGAGGGATCAATGAACAAACCGAAGATTAAATTTGTTGGACTACACGCACATTCTGTGGCGGGGTCTATTTTCGATGCTATTGGATATCCACACCAACACATGGATTTTGCTTACGAGAACGGAGGCGAAGCGTTAGCACTAACGGATCATGGAAACATGAATGGGCTGGCCGGACAAGTCTTACATGCTAAGAAAATGAAAGCAGAGGGTAAAGACTTTAAGCCGATTTTTGGAGTTGAGGCATACTTTGTCCCTTCTATTGAGGGCTGGCATATGGAATATGCGAAAGCTAAAGAGGACAAAAAGCGCGCCAAAGCGCTCTCCAAAGAAAAGGCTTCTGGAGCTACCGTTGAAGACGAAGGGGGATCGAAAGCAAATCAAGATATTCTCCGAAGGCGCCGGCATCTTATTCTTCTTGCGCAAAACCAAAAAGGTTTAAATAATTTATTTAAGCTGGTGTCGGAAAGCTACAAGCCAGAGAATTATTATCGATATCCTAGGATGGATTATGCTTTGTTAGAGAAATACAACGAAGGTGTGATCGCAGCTAGCGCATGCTTGGGCGGAGTGTATGCGGGGAACTATTGGGAGAACCGAGAGAACGCAGCCGATGTAGTGAAGGCTATGGATGAAACGTCTCAGAAGATGAAAAGCATCTTTGGGGATCGTTGGTATGCAGAAATCCAATGGAACAGCGTCCCCGAACAACACGAGCTTAATCAATATGTTATAGAGACCGCTATGCGCAATGATATAAAGCTCATCTCTACGGCAGACAGCCACTATCCCAACCCTGACGCCTGGAAGGATAGGGAGCTATATAAGCGACTAGGCTGGCTGGGAAAAGGCAAGCCCTCCTGGGCCGACGAAGGAGGCAATGAGCTTCCCGAAGGCGTAGATGAGATCGGCTACGAACTGTATCCAAAGAATGGAGAGCAAATGTGGGAGTCGTATCTTAAGTATTCTGGCGAGTCGGACCATGATTACGACGATGATCTGGTCCTACAAAGTATCGAAGAGACACACGAAATCGCCTTCAAGCGTATCGAGAATTTCCTCCCCGACAACACGGTGCGCCTTCCAAATTTCGTTGTTCCAGCCGGCTTTACGGCAACACAAGCGCTTGTTAACTATTCTCTTGAAGGATTGCGGGAGAGGGGGTTACATACTAATAAAGAATATGTAGCACGTTTGCGACACGAATTAAATGTTATCGATGACCGAGGATTCTCTAAATACTTTCTCACAATGAAGGCGATCGCTGACGTTGCGGTAAAGAAGATGCTGTGTGGTCCAGGAAGAGGATCTGCCGCAGGTTCCTTAACTGCTTATGTTCTTGGCATTACCCAGGTCGACCCTATTCGTCACGGACTTCTGTTCTCTCGCTTTCTTCGTTCGGATGCGACTGACTACCCAGACATTGACTATGATGTGTCTGACTCGATGGACCTGAAAGAGACCCTGGTTGAGATGTGGGGAAGAGACTGCGTTGCTCCAATTTCTAACTGGAACACTCTCCAGTTAAAATCTCTCATTAAAGATATTTCAAAGCTATACAACATTCCATTCACAGAAGCAAATACTGTGACCAATATTATGATCCGCGAGGCAACCCCCGAGGCAAAGCGTAGGCACGGCATTAAGTCTGGTGTGTATGCACCAACATGGGAAGAGGTGATGGAGTTTTCTCCCACACTACAAAAATATCTAGATACGTATCCGCATGTTAAAACCCACGTTGAAGGCCTTGTGGGGCAAGTTCGGTCATGTTCACGCCATGCTGGTGGGGTAGTGGTAGCAGAGGATCTAGACAGACACATGCCGCTTATTAACTCCGGTGGTGTTCGGCAAGCACCTTGGTCGGAGGGACAGAACGTTCGCCACTTAGAGCCAATGGGTTTCATCAAATTTGATTTGCTTGGGCTCTCAACCCTTAAAATGATGGAGGGTTGCATTGAACACATTCTTCGACGTCATCATGGCGTCGAGGAACCAACCTTCGAACAGGTGCGAGAGTACTACAACAAAAACTTGCACCCTGACGCTATAGATCTAAACAATCAAGAGGTGTACGAAAAAGTCTTCCATCCCGGACGATGGGCTGGGGTGTTTCAATTTACAGAAGATGGTGCTCAAAAGTTTTGCACCAGAGTTAAGCCCAAAAACATCATCGACGTATCGGCGATCACCTCCATCTATCGACCAGGGCCACTGGCAGCGAACGTACACGAAGAGTATGTAGAAGCCAAAGAACACCCTCAATATGTAGCCTATCTCTCTGATGAGGTTCGCGACGTTACGCAAGAGACATTCGGATTTCTTATTTTTCAAGAGCAGATTGCGTTGCTTGCCCACAGGCTAGGAGGGCTGACTCTTGATGAAGGAAATCTTCTTCGCAAAGTCCTCACCAAAAAAGGGACAGGTAAAGGAAGCATCAAAGAGGTTCTACATGATAAGTTTATCACCGGCTGCGAAGCTAAAGATATAGACAAGGCGGCGGCGCAAAACCTATGGGATAAGTTTGAATACTTTTCTGGCTATGGTTTCAATAAGTCTCATGCTGTATCATACAGTATTATCTCTTTCCAGTGCGCTTGGTTGTGGAATTATTATCCCGCAGAGTGGATGGCAGCGTTCCTCGACAAAGAACCAGAAAGTAGAAAAGAAAAGACCATCAATATAGCTAAGCAGTATGGTTTTGAGATCGCACCGCTTGACATCAACAAGTCCGGACGCGTCTGGGAAATTTCCGAAGATGGAAAAACACTTATCCAACCTTTAACATCTATTAAAGGCTTTGGGGATTCAGCTATTGATCAAGTTCTCAATAATCGGCCGTTTATGAATGCAGAGGATCTTTTGTTTCGTGAAGAGATCGCGTATAGTAAATTAAATAAGAAATGTTTAGATGCTTTGTGTCGTTCAGGAGCCCTGGACCTTATTATGGATGATCGGTTTACCGGTCGAAAGCACTTTTGGTCCGCATGTGTGGTTGAGCGTCCTAAAAATTTAAAGAAACTTGTGGAAAACATAGAACTATACAGACCAGAGGGAGATTTTACAGAAGAAGAGATAATCCAGTTTAAAACTGATTTAACAGGCGTTTTCCCCATTAATTTGGTTATTAATCCTGAGACTGTTCAAAAGTTGGAAGAGAAATTTGTGCCACCTATCTCGGAGTTTGATAGGGACCTGGAGGTTTGCTGGTTTATTCCCAGAAAGATAGTGCCAAGAAAAACCAAGAACGGCAAACTTTATTGGATAGTAGAGACTATTGATACCAACAATGAACTAACTAAGATAAGGTGCTGGGGAGTCAAACCCGAGAAAGATAAGATCTTTCTTAACCGGCCGTATATGGCTAAATTGAAGTATGACGAGAATTGGGGATTTTCGACATATGCCATTGGGAAAACATTTAGACTGTTGGGGTGAGATGAGTGGCGATAACGACCAAATTAAGATGGCTACAGGTTTTGGAAGATTATAGGCATGCCCACAAGCAACTGGGGTTTGTTGACGAAATGGTGCAGGCCGCAGCACCAGAGTTCCAGGCTTACTATGAACAGTTCTGCCAAGACCACAACATCGATCTGAATGCGCTGGAGACAGAACACAAGCAAAAGCTTGAAGAAGTATATGGGAGAACTCCCGAGCCGATCAATGAGGATCCGGTGCTGGATGAACATCCTCCCCTTCCCCCGCCCCCGGGGGCCATGGCGCTTTATGAGGGCGTGTCGCCCGAAACAGAGCCCGAGGTCGTTAATTGGTCCAAAGAAGAGAAAGAGATTTATGAAATATTCGCAAGACTTTTCCGCAAAATAGCTATTGTAATCCATCCCGATAAACTGAGCGAAGATTTGTCCGTTGGGGAAAGGGAGAGACTAAAGGAGCTTTTTCACCACACTAAAGATGCTTTAGAGAAACGGAAATATTTTATAGTGCTTGAGGTAGCCGAAGAGTTGGAGATTGATTTGCCTAAAAATTACAAACAACAGATTAGGTGGCTTAAACAAGAGATCAAGACAGTTCGCGATTCAATGGATCAACAGAAGAGAACTTATAATTATATGTTTGCCGAAACAGAAACCGACGAAGAGAGGGACACGCTGATGGAAGGTTTTCTTCATCAATTGTTTGGCCTCGTGTTTTATTAGAAATATGAATTTTTTATTTGACAAGAGGTTTCTTTTATGTTATATTATATATGAACCAATAGGAGGGTTTAATGGCCAATAATTATGAAGAAAAAAAGAAATTTGTGAAAGAGTATATTCGTTCACTAAACGCCATCGAAGAAGCGATGGAACCATTTAAAGAACAAAAACGAGACCTACGTGCGGAATTCCGAGAGAACGGCTGGTTGAGCACAGACGAACTTCGCTCAGCAGTCAAAGCGTATCGTCTCTATAAGGGCAAACACAATATTGATGAAATCGTAGACAGTTTCAATATTTTGTTTGGAGGAAAAGAAAATGAATCATAATTGTAATTACTGCGGCGCGGATCTCCCGAAATCCAAAGCCGATATAGAAAGAGAAGCCGTTCGTCGGATGGGTGTCCAAGGTCCATCTACGATGTATTGGGAAGATGAATGTGTATGGAACGGGGATCATGCCGAACCCAATAAACAACAGGCACGGAAACGCTGTAATATAACCGCCGATTTCTTTCGCGATATCGACGCGGGGAAGGAGGTATGGTTTCGCAATAATTTGAATGGGCGTGTCGCCCGGGCAATTAAGGTTGCGCGCTCTGCATCAAGTGCTGATTGGGAAGCTTACCGCAACGGAACCACAAAGAATATTGAATCTACGGGAAAACCTCATGGTATTTATAATGATAGCGGCATATCAGGGTTTATAAGTCACCACGATTTTCAATATTTGGAAGTCATTGAAATGGGAGATCATATCACTAGCGCCGCTATGCGGGGCTTTGGGCTCGGCTGTGGTCCGGTTGCTATTTCTGGCCATGCGTTGCAACAAATGGTCAAGAGAAGAATCACTCAATCCGATGTGGTGCGCGCATGTATTCACGGAGAGGTTCTTCAAGAAGAAGGCGCTGACCACCGAGTAATGAAAGAACATACTTTCAACTATCAACGGAACCATGATTGGACAAACGTGCCTGTCGCGCACTCTCGCGAAATGCGAGAGACAGAGTACAAGCTTCGCGTGGTAATCAAAAAGAACTACCAAGCTCATTGCTGCGAAGTTATTACTGCATACTGGAAGGGTATTAATCCTTCGGATCCGTTTCCGTTCTTAGAAGGAGAGGCGACATGATCTTGGAGTACGCGAAGGTAAGAGAAGATGTGATTACGCCCGTAAGGGCGAATCCATCCGACGCAGGGCTGGACGTGTTCTTCTGTCCAGACCCTGAGACATGGGATGATGATCGGGGAGTCTGGTTAAAGTCCGGACAATCCGGCATTTTTCCTACGGGATTAAAATTTGCGGTTCCGCATGGATATATGTTGGAAGCGAAGAATAGATCGGGTAACGCATCCAAACGCTCTCTTCTTGTGGGGGCGTGTGTCATTGACTCGGGGTATGAAGGGGAAGTCTTCATTAATTTGCACAATGTGGGAAACGATACCCAGCATATTAGTCCGAGCATGAAGATCGCACAACTAGTCTTGATACCGGTGGTTCATTTTCGGCCACTGCTAACCAATCAACAGAGGTTGTTCGAGTATCCAAGTACCATTAGTAATCGAGGCGAAGGAGCCCTGGGCTCCACAGACAAAATTGTGAACAAACTGAACTACAAACATAGGAGCATGGAATGATTAATTCTGTAATAGAGTTTGCAAAAGAAACTTATATTTTATCAGTGGCATGTGGAGCTATCTCATTAGCTATTACATTGTTTGCGGGATTTGCATTAGTGAAAGCTTTGCAGACCGCATTACTCTCAGATGATGAGGAAACAGAAGATGATGGATAAAGCTCAACTGGAGGCAATGTTTAGCTCAAAGACAGATGCATGGTCCACACCAAGAGAATTTTTTAATAAATTGAATTGGCGATTTGGTCCCTTTAGTTTGGATCCCTGCGCTAGCATTGATAACACCACGTGTGCTAATTTTTACACTCTACAAGAAAATGGGCTCTCCAAAGATTGGGAGGGTCATACGGCTTTCGTGAACCCTCCGTATGGGAGGGAGATAGCCAAATGGGTTAAGAAAGGGTTTGACGAAGGACAAAAACCTCACACAAAAGTTGTTATGTTGGTGCCGTCCAGAACGGATACAAAATATTGGCAAGATTATATAATGAAGGCACAAGAGATTTATTTTGTGCGAGGCAGATTGAAATTTGGAGATGCCACAAATAGCGCCCCATTTCCCTCAGCAGTGGTCGTATTTGAAGGTGCTTCTAACGCACATCAGCTATTTGGGAGGATGAATCGATGAATCGTAAACAACGTAGGGCATTGGAGAAACAAACAAGTGGCAAGATCGCCCAAAATTTCTCCGATAAAATTTCTCAATTTCACATGTTGCCCGAACAATGCACAACATGTTTAGAGCCTTTTGATAAGAAAAATAGAGAAATGCTGGCCACGTGGAATGTCGTCGCAAGACAAGATGTCATACGGCTATTTTGTCCGGAATGCGTGAAGAAGGCTGAAGATATAGTTAAAGAATATGGAGGAAAGGATGGAGGTACAGAGACTTTCGGTTCAGTCCCTGAAGAAGATAGTTAAAGGGCAACTTAAAACCAAAGCCACTTGTGTTGTTAAGTTTTATTCCCCGGATTGCAAGTATTGTCATGCGCTGAAGGAATATTATGAGGATATCGCTAGCGGCTATGAGGATGTGTATTTTTTCGCTTTTAATACGGAAGATGATGCTGCCGAACTAGAAAATTTATTGCCCGGAATTAACGGCGTTCCGACTTTGGCTCTAATTAGATATAATGGGTATCATAAGCCCACAATTCGGCTCCTTGACGAGCCTCACCAACCAAACGAATACACTTGGTATCGTTCAAGTGATATTACTAATTTCATAGAGAGGTATAAAAATGGATAAAAATTTGCAAATATTAGAAGCGGCCATGGCAAAGCTTCGAGCGGAAGCCCTAGAGGAACTAGCCATAGTCGACTTGGTGCTATCTGCTCCTGCGTCTATGGGTGAAGAAGGGCATGTGGACAAGGTCATCAAGCACGTGAAGGCGGCGATGATTGCGGAGAATTCCATGAACGCCCTGCAAATGTACTTTGTTCCCCAACAAGAACAAGCAGCCCCAGCACCACCAGCACCACCAGAACCGGAGCCAGCACCCGAGCCAGCGAAGGTAAAGCGCACTCGAAAGAAATCATAATGGGTTGCGTTGACGTGAATTCTGATGACTAAGGAAGATTACGGGAAAATGGATAAACGAGTAGTGTTCGTGGCAAAAGATCACGAACACGCTCAGTTTTTCCTCAAGTTAAAGCACGATGGCTTTACTCAAGCTGGTTTTTTCCGTGCTATTATGGATGCCTACATTAACGACAATGAGGCACTGTTAAAGTTTGTTGAAGAGATTAAGCCCCAATCAAAAGTTCGCCGGGCGAAGTCAGCTAAGCTGAATAAAGCCGGCAAAGACTTGGTAAGCGCCATGGGCTTAGACGAGGGTGAAGTGGAGAATATTTTTGATATTTTAGAACAAGAATTTCCCGATCTTTAAAAAACAAACAAACTTTAAGCGTTATTGAAAAAAATATACTATTTATAAACAGTCTGTAATTTTATACATTTTTAAGGAGAACTATGATGTCTAAACGGAAGCCGCTTTTAACTGAATCTGAACTTCGGAGATTCATGAAACTTGCCACTTTGCAACCAATATCTAATAATAGGTTGGAAGAGATGGAATATCCCGGAGCCAGAGATGAAGACGACGAACTAGAGTCAGAACTGCATGCCACCGAAGATGAACTCGGCGCCGAAGACCACGAAGCTGATGCGGAGGGCGATGAGCTTGAAGCTGATGATCTTGCGATGGATGACGAAGGTCCCGTTGAAGGTGGTGAGGAAGATCTAGTTGTAAGTCTCCTACAAGCCATTCAAGGATGGGCAGAAGAACACGGAGTCGAAATGGACCTTGAAGGGGGTGAAGAAGAGGTAGCCATGGACGATTTGGAAGGCGGAGAAGAGATGGAGCTTGATGCCGAACTGCCGGTTGATGGCGGCGAAGAAGAGCTTGAACTCGACGCTGAAGAAGTGATGGAAGAAAAAGATCCTGAGTGGGGCGAGAATGAAGATGAATTTAAGCGCAAGACAGTGGATGGCGTAAAGAAAAAAGCCGGCGACGTCGGTGGTGGCAAATATGGAAAAGGTGGTCATTATAAAGACTACGAGACCAACGAAGCAAAAGTAGTCGAAGAGGTGGCCAAACGAGTGTTGGCAAGACTTCAAGGCGAACAGAAGCAAGCACAGATCGTCGATGACCTCGCCGAACGTATTATGAAGCGTCTCACAAAAAAATAGTTGACAACTTTTCTTAAAGATGTTATATTAATAATAGCCACAGGCGCGTAAGTCTAGTGGTTATTTTTTTTGGAGTATTGTGTGTCTGGGTGGAGTTTGCTTATAGTGGTGTTGTCTTTCATTGGGGGCTTTATTTTTTGTAGGGTTCTTGAGTTTTTTAGTGCATCATCCCTGTCCGTAAATTTGGTGAAAGCCGCCCATCTAAGTGCATTATATCTATTTGTGAAAAGTTTTGAGAAGATTACCTATTATAACAATTTGGCTCTTAACGACTATATAAAGAAAGGGGAGACAGAAAGAAACATAGCAGTTTTTAAAAACAATCTAAACCAGGAAGTCGTCCTGTTTAAAAGAAGATGCATCGGCGTTCTTCTGGAAAATAATCCTAAAATTTTTAGGAAAGTGGTACCATATGATGACTGGCCCACGGCCATGATTTACCTTAACACTCATCGCGAATTTGTGTTAAAATTATTTAAGGAATAACAAAGATAATGATTAAAACAATTAAGAAAATATTGAAGACTCTTGCGGCCGAAGAAGCACCTCCGCAGAAGAAAGTGGTGGTGATAGATCCCACCAGTATGATGGAAGAATTAGCTCAAGAACCTGAGTTAAAAAGTATTGGGCTGTTCTGTGACATTCAAGAAGAAAAAGTGGCTGAGATCATTCACGCGCTTCTTTATCTTAACGAATCCAACAAAATGAAGAAGGATCCAGAGGATCGAAAGCCTATTGAGTTTTATCTGTCCACTTATGGTGGTGGCGCCGATGACATGTTTGCTTTGTATGATATCATGAAGACCATTCGCGAAGACACTGAAATTCACACCATTGGTCTGGGAAAAGTTATGTCGGCGGGAGTCCTCATTCTTGCCGCCGGAACCAAAGGCAAGAGGAAGATCGGTAAACATTGTCGTGTGATGATCCATTCTGTTATTGCAGGGAACCACGGACCCCTCCATAACCTCGTTAATGAGATTGAGGCCATTCAAGATCTGCAAAAAACTTATATCAATTGTTTGTCCGAAGAAACAAAAATGTCCAAAAAAGAGATTAAAAACCTGCTAGAACAAAAGGTAAATGTCTATTTATCAGCAGAAGAAGCAGTTGAATTAGGAATTGCCGACATTATTGTATGAGGTTTGTGTATGAATGATCTGAAAGAAATTTTAAAAGAAGAGTACTTAAAACAAATTAACACTTTGGACTTAAAGTCTCTTCTTTCGATGATAGAAGAAGTGGGACTCGCCCCTTCGATAAAGGAAGAAGTGGCCATCCCAGCAGCCCTGAATGTGGATGATGACAAACAAGCCATGGAAATGGTATTAAAGATGATTCCCGATATTGCGGTGTCGGAAATTGGGTGGTCCGATGTCAAAACTACAGAAGAAGGGACAGAGATTAAAGGGCCTCAGCGCCGCCTCTTAGAAGATTATCTTAAGAATGTGCGAGGTGATACTTTCGAACAAAAGATAAAAGGTGTCGAGAGTTTCTATACGCAGGGCGCCGACATGGTAGCCACTCAAGCCGGCAATGATCGTACCAAACGCATCGTACAAGCCATCTCTTACTTGGTGTTTTATAAAACCTTAACCAAGGTCATAACTAATTTTAACGCATCTTCTGCTGGCTTCAGTTTTGAGTCGTTTTTAGCGGCATTGGTGAACGGGTACCAGATTCCCGCCAACACCGGAACTATTGCTGATTATATAGATCGATCGGAGGGACAACCTGTTCCTGTTAGCCTTAAGTTGTACAAGGAAGGGCGATTAGAGGTGGGGGGGAGTTATACTGATTTGGTCCGCGACTTAGTAAGTCCTAAATATCCTCAATCGATTGGGGGTGGCATGCGATATGTTGTATGCACCAAAAACCTCTCCGGAGATGATCTCGAACAAGAAGGAGAAATTAGATTTTATCAATTTGATTTTACCCTCGCCAACGTAATGAACATACTGTTGGATTCGTCCAAGTCTTCGAAGTATTGTATTCGCCTCCCACGTGCGGTAGTCGAAGCTCTGCAAACTTCGGATACAGCTAGCGCCATCGAATTACTTCAGTTACCCGCAAGGGAGCGTAAACTTTCGCCCGAAGAACTAACTCCACTGTTTGCCCAAGCGCTTAATGACCTTATCGGAAATTTCCAACAAGCAAACCCTGACAGTGTTCTCTCCGCCTTTGGAAAGGAAGACTTCAAAGCCCTCCTGGATTCTTTAAATTGGGAAAAGAACGACGAGTTGTTTAATAAAAACAAAGACCGAGGATCGGCCGGCCTAAGTAAAAAAAGAGTGAGGTACCATCTCTTAAGTGTCTATAGGGACAATCCCGAAGTGGCGGCGGTGCTGTCTGATATCGTCATGAAAGCTAACGAGGCGGTGGTTGATTCGCAAAAAGCCAAAGCCAAAACAAGCCAACGCAAACAAATGCTATCCGATCTTATTAAAAGCGGTGGTTTTTTGACACCAGAAGAATCCGCAGAGGCTTATAATAATCTTGCCGGTCAGCCCCAAAAGCAAAAGCAAATGCTCCTTAATACTTTGGGTTATCTCGAAACCTACCACTTTTCGCTTAATCAAACCCAGGCTATTAATTCTGGGCCACCCACTAACACTATCGATGTGGGAACGATCCGGGTAGGTCGCAAGTTTGTGGCAGACGCTGTTGAGAATGTGCGAGACATCCTAAATGAAGAGGTGTACGAAATCTTCCAATCGTTAAAGATCCTTTCCGATAGTTTGAATCAATTTTTTGCTGGGGGTTTAGAAAACGATTCTTTGGCCAAAACTTCTGTGGATAATGCGCAAAACATTAGTTCAAAAGAAATACTTCAAACAAAATAACTTGACAACGTAGGGATAATAGGTTATAATATATATATGTATAATATTTGTATGAGGTGCAAATGAGTAGAGAATATGGCAACAACCGCGATTTACAACAGCGGATACTAACGGGCGCAAATGTCTTAGCAGACAATGTCGCCTCCACTTTGGGGCCTCGCGGCCGCAATGTGTTATTACAAGAAATGGGCAAAGAACCTTTTATAACAAAGGATGGTGTTACGGTAGCTCATTTCGTAGAACTAGAGGATCCGATTGAAAATGCGGGAGCCCAGATAATAAAACAAGCCGCAATAGAAACCAACAACAAAGCTGGTGATGGCACCACGACTTCGACCGTTCTTGCCCGGGCCATCTTGCGCGAAGCCCAAAAACACATTGCGTCTGGCGCTTCGCCTATTGAACTGCAACGAGGAATAGAAACCGCTACCAGGAGCGTAGTGAGTTTCCTTCAAGGTCTCGCCTCTCCGGTGAGTAGCACAGAAGACATTGAACATATTGCTACCATTTCCGCCAACAATGATAAAACTATCGGACAACTTATTGCCTTAGCGGTGGATAAAGTGGGGCAGGATGGATCGATTACCATCGAGGAATCGCGCTCTCTCGAAACGTCTCTGGATTTAACAGAAGGTTTTCGCTTGATGGCCGGCTTTTGTGCTGGAGCATTTGTTACTGATGAAAGACGCAGCATGATGATTCATAACGATCCGCTGTTTTTTATCACAGATCACAAAATAAGCGCAGTCGAGCAAATTTTACCGGTGCTGGAGATGATAGCTCGTGAATCTCGACCCCTTGTATTGGTGGCTGAAGACATCCAAGGACAGGCGTTGGCTGCTCTTATTATGAACTCTATGCGTGGAACCCTAAAGGTGGCGGCAATCAAGGCCCCTCATTATGGTGAAGAGAGGCGAAACGCCTTGAGTGACTTAGCTCTTTCCACGGGAGCCACTTTTATAACCCGAGAAGGCGGTAAAAAGCTTTCCGAGATAAAGATGGCAGATTTGGGTACCGCTGCTTTTATTGAAAGCAACAAATATACTTCGACCATTGTAGGGGGAAATTGCGACTTGGAAGGAGTGGAGTCTCGTATTGCCACCCTTAAGAGCGAAATTGAGATAACGGAGGATTTGGCTGAGTGCGCTCGAATTCAGGACCGAATCGTACGTTTGTCCGCCGGCGTAGCCATTATCCGCGTAGGTGGAGCAACAGAGGTTGAGATGACAGAGAAGAAACATCGTATCGAAGATGCTTTAGAAGCAGTCAGATCGGCACAAGAAGAGGGCATAGTGACCGGCGGGGGTGTAGCATTGCTGGAAGCTTCCGTGGGGATGGACGTCGAGTCACCCAATCGAGAGCATGCACTAGGGGTCGAAATTGTACGAGAGGCTTGCAAAGAACCTCTGCGCCAAATGGCATTGAATGCCGGAGAGTCCGCAGATTTGATCGTCGCCCAAGTGTCGGCTTCTGAAAGAGAAATGGGGTGGGATTTCCGTCGCCGCCAAATGGTAAACTTAGTGGCATCGGGAATCATTGATCCTGTTAAGGTTACCCGCGTGGCGCTTGAAAATGCTGCTAGCTGCGCTGGAACTCTTCTTACTACGAACTACGGAATCATACAGACAGGATAAAATCATGAATAATGCACATCTCGAGAAAGGTGATCTCATACATATTCCCCAAGGGGTCTTCTTGTTGTGCGAAAGAGGCTCGAGACACCACATGACCGATCGACCTCGTACTGCTTTGTTTCTTGGAGACACATCTGTAGCAAAGTGGCCCCTGGAGTGCCATGCGCGTGTTCTTTTAGATGGAAAAGAATTCAATGTAAGATCGGACCATATCTACTTACTTAGAGAAAAGGAGAAGAAATCTCATGTTAGTTAAACTTACTGAATTGTGCACCAATGGCGCCATCACCGTCGGTCACCGTTATAAACTGCGTGACGTTTTTATTAATCCCGAACATGTCATTCTCATTCGTGAAGATTTGCGTGTACGTGAATTGAATGAAAACAACATGCTTCATATGCCTGGAACGGATGGGCTTACTAAAAACCATCGTTTCTCCAAACTCACGATTAACAGGGGACACTCAGGCTCAGAAATCGTTGTCGTTGGCTCTCCCGATGTCATCGAGGGAAGACTGAAAATAAATTCACCCGAACTGTTGCGAGGGTAACGTGAGTCAAAGGATTAATATAACCTATTCCATTCGCTTAGAAGATTTAGAAGGAGAGGTCTCGCGCCTTTTGGATACCGCACTGCTTAAGTTAGAAAACATATCAGAGGGCGGTGCGTGGCTTAATTTTCGTTCTTCCGGTCCTTTTTTGACCGGCAAAGCTTATAATCAAATTGATACATGGCGCCAACAATTGTTGGAACTGGATACTGAATTGGGCGACATCAATAACCTTATTGGTTCTTATTTGAACCACGAGAACCAAGGTCGACAACCTTCTGCGCCGGCCGCTGAAGAGGTTCCGACACAGCGATCACCCGAAGGCCCGGACATCGGAAGTCTTCAAGAAAGGTTGGCGCAATTTAAGAATGCTATGGAAGGAATGGCGGCAACCGAAGAGGGAATGGGCCCCGATGAAGTCACCGATTAAAGACCAAGCGACTGCCATGTTATGTTTAGCCACACTAAAGACCAAGTTTCCGGTCGGAAGTGTTATAGATGTGTATCGATTTTATTCAGGGCAGGTGGAATTCAATTTAGCGGCCACCAATCGCTTTATTAAGGCGAACACCATCAGTTACCCAGTGTATGAGTTCTGGCAATGCATGGCTGAAGATGCTAAGCGCGTGTATGAGATAGCCACATCTGAGTCCTTTCAGTTTCAGGCTGAAATGTTCCCCCTTCTTCAAGAGGGGTGGTACAATTACCGCGATCCTTATATTCGTGCGGCTCTCTTCTTTATACTTAATCGCTGCTCGTCGACCGGATTTGTTTCGAGCGGACAATTGTCGACTGAGTATTTTAATCCCATTTCTCTATCCTACTTGCGTTCTTTTGCGTTTCCTCAACATTTCCACCTGACTCACGTGCCGCAAAACACTTTAAGTGGAATGATAGATGAAGATAGTGATGGGGAGTATCTCTTTGTTCCGTGTGGATCTTTTTCCTATAACTTATTTGAACATGGAAAGAGTCGAGGACGAGAAGAGACACCGGTAAACCATCAAGAACTGCGGCATAGATTACGAGAAACAAGCAAGAAGTGGGTGATAGCTTATAAATATCATGCGGCTATTCAAGAGTTTTATAACCAAGAACTCATCACTTTGGTTGATAAATATGGACGAACAACTACGGACGAACATGCGGCTGCGGAGGTGGTGATATCGAATTTTTAACCTAACGTATGCTATCGTACATCATGATCATGGCTTGATCAATATCACCGCTGCCAAGAACCGGTCGTATTTCAATGACTACCGGTTCTTTTTCGCTAGCCTCATATCCGGTACCGGGGATACCTCCTAGGGATTTTATTTCTTTTTCCCGGTGGACAATTTGAGTCTTTTTGTGGCTCACATATGTTGATTGCCCCATCACTCGGCCGTCATGGCTAATGAGCAATAGGTTTAAACTAGCTTTTTCTTTATCGACAGTAATGGTGCTTTTAAGGAGCCAAACTCCATTTTCCTGCATACACTGATAAGTAGCTTTTTCAAAATCACATTCGGGATACTTCAGTCCAACGGTTTGGCGATTATAGATAGCATGCACACTTCCTTCCTTAAACCATGTACGATGGTGTCGGTTGGCGGCGACAAATAAAGCGGAGGTGTCGTCAGTATAACTACACGAGTCGCATATCACCTTTGTTGGCTCCATATATATTTCCGGATTGCGAGTAGCTTCCACTGTAATAGTTAGATTAGGCTGTTTGGGGTTTCCCGTATCACCTTGGCTGTAAGCTAAATTCAATAACAACAATAACATAAAAAGTCCTCTTGTTAATAATTAGAGAGACAATTAATAATATTTGACATTGGCACAAATATGTGCTACACTATACTATAACTTTATTTGGGAGAATCAGATGAAAAGAATAGACAAGCCGTGGGGATACGAGATCATATGGGCAGTAACGCCCGACTATGTGGGGAAAATTTTACATATTAATGCAGGACATCGCCTTTCTAAGCAGTACCACGAAGTAAAAGAAGAAACCGTTTATGTTTTAGAGGGGATTTTATACAATTACGAGGACGACGGATCGATAACCCAAATCATGCCCGGACAGCCCTTTCATGTGAGGGTGGGGCAGATTCATCGTTTTGGCGCCGACGAGTCTCACGTTAGAGTTGTCGAAGTGAGCACCCCCCATCTGGACGATGTAGTAAGATTAGACGATGATTACGACAGATAATAGGAAATTAACAACTATTTATAGTATTATCGAGGTTTTTTAATATGGACAAAGCAACTAATCAGTGGTTCCAGCGACTCAATGAGGATCGCTATGACGCTTTAAATGAAGCCAAGTTGGAAGATTTCGGCTTGCCCGACATCATTGTCAACAGAATCAAAGCCTCCATGGATGGGTCCGGCAACAAAGCACAAATTTGGTTGGGAAACCAATGGAAAGAGCAAGTGGCCCACGATTGGATTCGAGAAGAAGATGTGTTTGATGTGATTAATCACTGGGTCGATGACTTTATTACCGAACTACCCCCAGAAACACGCTCCGACGGCAACGCTGACTTTAAGAAAGCCAAGTTTATAATCCAAAACATCAAAGGCGCCATGACCAGCACTCAGCCGGGCAGCAACGGTCGCATCGGCAAGGCTCTCCGTAAAGCAGACAAGGCTATACGCAAGAATCCCTTATTTAAAGAAGTGTACGGAGATGAGCTTGACAGCAAAGCCGAGGACTTCATGGACACTGTGCGACTAAAGGCGCTAAAGTATAATTGGAACAAGTTCTATCAGGTCAACGAAGACTTGATTAACTTTCTCAAAGAAGATCCCACCAACTACGAATACTTTAAGGACAAAGATCTAGATGACCAGATCAGCATCGAGGTTTATGATCGGGAAACGCGCACCGAAGAAGAGGTAAACTTCTTGTCTGCTAATCATTATGCTGAATATCTGTTGAGCAACGTTGAATATTCCGATCGTGTTATAAAGCGTTTCGACGATGGCTTCTATTGGTATGATCTTCAGACAAGCAAGTGTTCAGTTGAAGGCGAACGAATGGGTCACTGCGGAGCAGATGATCGAGGCACTCTCAAATCCTTACGCTATCGACGAAAGGGAAAAAAATGGTCATCATCAATGGTGACGATTGCTTCCGATGATGACACCGTCTATCAGATTAAGGGTCGCGACAACAATGCGCCCGAGGAAGACACATGGTCACACATCGCTTGGTTTATCGACAACATGGACATTGAGTACGTTAAAGAAAGTGGCGAACACTCTGATGACGTTGATGGCATACGAGAAATGCTGGAGTATTTGGCCGGCGAGACTAGTGCAGAGTTTGAAGAATCCATGGAATCCCGAGCCGAGGACCTACAGATTGCGCTAGACGATATAACTCGAACCTACAATAACGCTTTCGAAAATGAGGTGTACATCTCCAACGGCGACGTGGATTACGAGGACGACTATCTATACTACTACGCTGACGGCGGAGCAGAGTTTCACATTCCATTAGGCTGGAAAGACGTCGCCCATGACAAAAGCGCTTCGTTTCCCAAAAACGATGAAGAGCGAGACAAATATTATCAAATTCCGACTCAATGGCCCCGGAGCGATGAGTCTCGCGCTTTTGAGCAAGCTCTAGACACCGCGTTCGACTTTGGTGCCGAAGAAACCGAATGGGAAGTGAGCGACGACGCCATTCTTACGGTTAAGTTTCGCTTTGCATGTGATGACTGTGGTAGCGATACACCCGATCCTTATGACAATTGGGCATATTATGTGCAGACCGATGTTGACGGTAACTACCACGAGATCCAAAAGAAGATTTTGCGCTGGTTATCTGATGAAGAGTACATCGCTCCACGCGAATGGCCAATGACCATCAAGAAACTAGCTCAATTTGCGCAAACCCTAGAGCATTTCTATGCCGATCTCGATCCCGAAAACGAAGAAGATGACTTGGATGATCCGGAACATATACGCTTTTGGTTATCCGAAGGTGGAACACGCCAAGACACAACCATCGAAACAGATATAGTGGTGCCGGCTGATTACTTTGCTAAGTTAGGCATAACAAATGGCGCTCAGGCACAACGCACCGCGACTGCTAAGATGTTTGGAGGCAGAGCCGATGCCGGCTCTATTCAGCCATCGCCCAAATTTCAACAAGATATGCAGAGCGCAACTCAAAAGCTTGAACAAGCAGCAATGAAGGCTGCGGACCGCCAGCTAGTCCTGCCGGGTATGCCTTCCCATTTCTATCAGCGAGAGTACAAATCAACTCAATTTGCAGAGGACTCCATGGTGCGCCTCACCGCCAATCAGGTTCGGCGAGAAACAGAACCCCGCGCTGGCTTTTATCCTATGCGCCTAGGTTATAAATACACAATAGACTTCGAAGAAGCCACAACTCCCGAACAAATCAAGGGAGCCATGGCATTCATGGAGTATATGGATCGCGAGGGTAACGTCGCGTATCTTAAAGAAGCTATCGAAGACACCATGAGAGATTGGACTCAAGATGCCATACGCGTAACCGACATGGACTACAAATCATCAATTTCGTCCCGCAGCGCCAAAGAACTAATTTCCAGAATCATTGACACATGGACACCGCGACTTGCTAATGACCGCACCAGTCATTCCAAAGAGCGCATTAACTTAGCTCGATGGGCAGACGCAACCTTTGAGAAGATGAATGATGTGGAGAAGCGCGTTCTGATTACGCAGTACTTAACTCCGGTTGCTGTGACGGGTGCACCAGTTAGGTTCGATCCCGACCTGGAGGATGACGAATTCCCGGCTAGCTGGGTGCCACGCGTACGAAGCGAGTTGGAGCGTCTTGGGCACCCATCACCGGGCGACTACAGGCCCGACTTTGTTTACCAAGAGTCCATGGAAGAGCAGATCGAGAGATTAGACAGATTACTGAATGAAGGCGATCCCAGTTATGATCTCCGCATGTATAAGATTGGGGTGACTTGCGCTGTGGATAAAAAAGTGGGAGGCACCGATTTGGAAACCGAACACGAGATTCGTGGAATTTGGGGAGTGACCACAGTAGAGCCCGACGCTGCGACTAAGCGCGAGATCTCGCCAACTGCGATCGCGGTAGTTTACAACATTAAGTTTAAGTTGCACGGACAAGAAAGCCGCCGCGACTATGTGCGAAACACTCTTATTCCCGGCTTAAGGAAGATTAGAGGATTGCGTATTTTGAAGGTTGCTCCAGACGCAGCCCGATTAGATAAGCCCAAGAAACGATCAGGAACCATTGCGGAGAGTGCTCTTATGAAGGAATACTATGGTGGCGCTGGCTGGGGATTTGGAGGCGTAGCGGGAAACCTTGGAGCCCAACGGAGTGCGATGCAGGGAAAAATGACCACTCCACGTCCCTCTCTTCAAGACATTATAGCTGACTGGGCAGAAGGTGGAGTGCAGCTTTATGATGCACCCGTAGATGCCAATGACATGAGATATACGGTGATGATGCCTACCGAAGAATTGTGGCCCCTCATCTCGCGACAGTATCGTGGAGATCAATTAGAATTCGACGGAAGATATCAGAGATTCATTGCCAATGGTCCCGATGCGCCTGTTTTCCTGGCTATCGGTAAGAATGGCCGCGCAAAAATTACCGGCAACGAGGATGTGATTTGGTTTGCGCACGAAGCAGGTCTTGAAGAAGTCCCGGTCTTTTTGAGCTATCAGCGGCAAGCTTGAAGGTATTAAACACAAAGGGGTATTATGAATAAGTGGGCAAAAATGGTATTACACTCTGTGGGTCTGATGGCTATCGGATTTGCGGCCACCACTTTAACTATTTACTCCTTGAAACACAATTACGACATACCCTCGCAGGCTGATATCAGCGCGGCCGACAATATAAGTTCCTATCTTTCCACAGCGGATCAGAGAGCAGTGCGCCTGTCGAGAGAAAGCGCAGTTCAGGTTGTTTCCATATCCCCGGTGTTAGGCGGGATGTCCACGTCATCCGGCACGTATGTTAAGTTTGAAGACCGGTTCTACATTCTCACTGTTGCCCATGGGCTAATTGGGGATTGTGGGGGTACCGCTTTTGTGACAGACCAGGGGATGCACAAGTGTAAGCATTTGTGGGTGGTGAATAACATTGTGGACTATGCCATTATGGAAGTCGACGAAATCCCTGAACGGCAAGCCATTGATGTGGTAAGGCATCTCCCTCGAGGATTCCAGTGGAAAGAAGACCTCTCAGTTATGACCTCGGTTTATTATACGGGATTTCCCAACGCCATGGGACCTTTCACTATCGATGGTAGTGTTGTGGGATACAACGAGAACGATTTTCTGTATATTAGCTCATATGGATGGGCTGGTTGTTCCGGTGCTGGAGTGTTTAGTCGAAACGGCAGATTGGTGGCGTATGTGCTCGCTTTGACGGTGGGGCAAACTCAACATGGGTATAATGTGTCCGAGGATATAATTATAGCTGTGCCTTTATTTAAAATTAATTGGTCATTACTTAAAGATGACAACAAGGAGAAGAATCATGAAAAAGAAGAACCCGCTGAATCCGGGCTACCAGACAGTGCTCGGACAGATTCAGGCTTTGGATCTTCAGATCGATAAGCTTTCAGAACAAATTCAAGAAATTAGACATAGTTTTCAAACTAACTCTATAGAGGAAGACGTTGTAGAAGATGTGTGTTTAGACGAGGTAGAGGCCAACAAGGCCGCCTTGGAGGTGATGAGGAATTTTTGCGTAGAATCTATGCTCGATCTTGATCCCGAAGGGGAAGCATAATGTCAGAAGACGCCGAGAAGCCTCTCGAACCTTTAGCTACGGAGCCGCAGGATCTTAAACCTAAGAGACCTAGCATGCGCGCGCCCGAAGGCATCCGGAGCTTCACGGTTTGTCGTCAACATGATGAGTCCGGTATTTCGGGCGAAGGGGTTGTTGTGGAAGGGGTGATGTTTGCCACTGGACACACTGTTATACATTGGCTCACTCCAGCCCCCCGGGGAAGTATAGCGTTCTTTGATGCGTTTGATGACTTTATTAAGATTCATGTGACGTCACATCCCACAAATAACACTATTTTAACTTTTGATGATGGCGAGCAGACTATTTATGAAGCAGGGGGTCGTTAAAATGAAAAGAGAAAAACAGAATCTTACTGAATGGTGGGAATTTTTAATAGAAAAGAAGAGTAAAAGAGTTTCTCGCAAGTCGGGCAAAGGTCTCGAGCGCTCCTTAGAGTGGTTTTTGGATAGCGGGCCTCAAAAGAAGGGCGGTTATCAGAATACCCGTCCTCGCATGGGACGGAAAAAGTTTAACGACATTTCTGCACCGCCGGGTGCTCCCGGAGGGCTTGAAGAAGAGGTGGATCCCGATTCTTTCAAGTACCACGATCACCTTAACCCGCATATTTGGGAAGACTCAGAGACACTGGACGCCGACGTGAGAGATCGCTTGCTAACGATTGCTATGGATTTTCTTGATAGTTTAGATATGGGAATAGATCCTCTTGACGTACGTTTAACCGGCTCAATAGCCAACTATAACTGGTCGGATTATTCCGACATTGATTTGCATATTGTGGTGGATTTTAGTTCACTGGACAGTGACCCCGAATTAGTGAAAAAATACTTTGATGCAGCCCGGATGCGATGGAACGACAAGCACGATATTGGCATCTATGGCTATGAAGTAGAAATATACATAGAAGATGCCAACGAAGAGCATCGTTCATCCGGTATTTATTCGTTGCCCCAACAAGAGTGGATAGTTGAACCCACTCTTCCCGAGAGTGAAACGAGTTATAGTCACACCGCTCGCAAAAAGAGCGATGATATTTTAACGCAAATTAACCTTATTCAATTGATTCTTCCCCGCAAACCAAAAGCTGCCCTTCGCAGTATTGAGCGGCTGAAGAAAAAGATCTCCCGCATGCGGAGTGCAGCCCTCAACAGCCCTGAGCAAGAAAATGCAATAGGAAATGTTGTTTTTAAAATTCTCAGAAGAGAAGATGCACTTAAACAATTGAGTGATTTAAAGGACTTAGCATATGATACAGCATTTAGTGTAAAGTAGGGCTCATGGATTTTTATGATATAGAGTCAGATCACAAAGTTTCCCCCGGCGAATACCTTCTCTATAAGCCTCGCATGGAAATTGTGTTGTGTAGTGCATTTATTCCCACCGAAGGAATCATTAAAGCGTTAGCCCAAGGGCGCATGATTAAAGACCAAATTTCTCAATTTCGCAAAATCAGATTAAGTTCCCAAGAACGAAAACGTCGCTCAGCTTCACGCTGCAAAGGGTGTTCGGGATCATGAGCAAAGTGGAGGGAGTTAAACTTCTGTGTGAAATCCAGATTAAGCAACTGCAAGCTCGTGAAGAACGACTGAGGCTTGAAATTGCAGACGGCCGCGTTCAAATGGAGTATCTAAGAATGTTACTCCAAGATATCCAAAAGATCAATGTCTTAGACTATGTGGATCCTCAGAAAGACTATCTGGATCAGAAAGATGGCACTCTCCCGCCGGAGAAATAACAAAGGAGATCAGAAGATGAAAAAAGGAAAATTGAAAATATCCCCCTTTGATGTGGACGGACCTTTTCTTAAAGCGAAAGAGAGGCTATTGGACTTTGGAGAGTCGATGACCTTTTCCAGCATGGTGCAAGCAACCATAGAAGAGATGCGTAAATGCGAAGAGGAATATGAATTAGCTATTTTTATGGATGATTTAGAACTGGCCGCCAAAAAAAAGCGCCAGCTTGAAACTCTCAATCGGTCTTTGGTGTTTGCGGCGAACTTATTGGAGGAAGAAAGCGGGATCAGTGCATGACGAAGATTTATATATACTGTATGTTTGATAGTTTTGACCGGTTTTTGGGGGTGTATTCATCTCTGAAAGCCGTACATCGGGACGCACTGAAGTATTGCAACAAAGGCAATTCCCGGGTATATATGGTCTACAATAATAGCCCCTCTGCACCTTCCCTGGTTTCCCTCCGCAACATATTCAAGGGCGTTTGTGATGTGGAGATTGAGTACCGTACGGATCGCTACGGGGTGAGAATTTTTAAGACCAAGTTGAAAGAATAAGGGTGGTTTAGTGCTATTTATGATCAATGGACCAGAAGCGTTTACAACAGGGAGATTTGATCCGGTGGATATCCGATTGGCATGTGTATGCGGTCGATAGCCTGGGGGACGCGCATGGAGAACAGCCGTCTTATTCGTACGGCGTCGTTCTACGCTGTTACCAGGATGTGCAAATAGTGTTGGTCTATTGTAATGATAGCCATGGCACTTCCTTGTTTAATTTAGATACATTAGATTGCGAAATTATTAATAGGAATGGATAAAAATATTTGACACCCAACGGATTACGTGTTATAATATAGTATGGAGGTTGTTTATGGCAGCTATACAAGTAGGAGATCTGGTATCTCTTTATCGTCGGAAGGTTCCCGGGCTGGGGTTGGTAGTAAAAAAGACACACAACTTGGCGGACCATGCCGGCTTTGATGAAGAGATTTTTAAATATGCGCCGGATCCCCGCACGGCCGGCCGTACCCCTCCGAACTGGTGGTATCGGATTGAAGAAGCCATCCGGGATGCGGCGGATCCCGACGCTGCTCAGAGTTTTGTGAACTATAACCATTATGGGGCGAAAAAGACAAAACTAAAAAAATCCTTTATTAGAGTGAGGTGGGTGAGAAAACCCTCAGATTATCATGCCACCACTACCTTCTCAGAAGAACAGTGGATACCAAGCGACTGGGCTAAGCCAATTTAGAGGCAAAATCCCAAAGAAGAACATACTTACATACACAAGAGAAACTTCTTATTGGATGGAGATTATGGATGCAACACTTACAGAGATAGAAACAACCCTGGCGCGTTCCGTATGCACCGGGTGGGATAGGAGTTTTTTAGAATCTATACAACATCAACTTAATCGTGGAAAGGTTTTAACGGGACGCCAGAAGACCGTCCTGGGACGAGTGTTGGCGCAGAATACTGCGGACGACGAAAAGCATATGGGTGATTGGAAGAGTGATTACTTTGCCAAACATTACGATGAGGCGATTCTTGCGGCAATGTACCACCTTCAACATCCCTACCACGAGTGTTTGGCTCGAGATATTCTGGAAGGTAGAGTCCCCAGGCGAAAACAGTTCATTAAGATGATAAACAATAAACATACTCAAAAGGTTTTGCGAGAGCACGGAAAGTCCCCTCGCTTTAAACCGGGACAATATATTCGCCCTAAGACTAATTTTGATCGCAAGTATATGTCTTTTACTAAGTCGAGTGATCTTAACGCAACGATGACAGACTGGGTGCAAAAAAGGCATGCTCATTTAAACTTTCTTAAAAAAGGAGGCATTATTATTGCGGTGGATGATGAGATCCATTCGGCAGCCAAGGGGGCCAAAAGGTATAAAATCTTAGCTATTGGGCAGTCCTTGCCGTTTTATGTGGAAGAAAGACACATGAAGAGGGGATAGGGAATACTTACTATGTGGACACAGCAGCCCGAAAATTTAGGAAAGGTAATTTTGTAAGAGCCATATATGATTATGAGCTTACGTATTGTTTTGCGGACACTCCACATCACCTTGTGCATTATGGCGTTATTGTCCAGCATGGTGAAACTAATATTTACTTTCCTTATGGAAATTATTTTTATCAAGTATTGTGTTTAGATGGGATTGTTAGATTCTTTACCGAATGGGAAATTGAAAAAGTTTAATTATTTTCTTGACAAACCCTTTATTTTAAGTTATATTATTAGTGTAGGAGGGACATTTGAGCAAATTTAAAGATTTTATCTTATCATATTTTAGTAAGCCGGCCATCGACCCTCCACATTTTGAGGGGCTTGAGGCTTGCTGTTCACCCACACCTGTTTCTAAAAAGGAGAAAAAAGACATGAGTACTGTAAAGAAAGTGAGCGCCGATGTATCTACATTGCGTTACAACTTAAAGGAATTGACAACTGCCATCCACAAAACCACCCAGCAGATTAATCGGCTGGCTGATGATGTTCACGGCTTAAAAGGCGAAATGAAGAAATTCAAATCCGACGTTGCCAAAGATATTACAACCCTTGAAAAACTGCACACCGAGAAGGGATAACATGACGCTTGCCACCACCTTACAGGACTTGGACCTTGCGCCTGGGACTATGGTTAAATTGTCTTTCGAGGACGATCATGATGTTTTTCATTATACAGAAGACTATCACGATGAGGTAATTTTCGAGAGTGGGATAATTCGTGAAATCGCTATGTTGCTGGAGCGCTTTGGCGACGATGTGTCAGATGGGTACGGCAACATTCTCTTGCAGGATCTGAGGTCCGGAGGGTTTTTGGAAGAATATGAGCGAGATGATACATTTTGTGACTATTTAGAAGAGGTGATGAGCGACAACTATCACGAGTTGGAGATTATAGAGTTTAGCACTCACAAGTATGATCACAAGCGCGGCCGCTGTACAGTTTCCGCTACTTTCGAGGTTCCAATTTCGCGTCTTCTTGACGATCCCTGGGCATTGAACGGCTGGAAGGCGGCGGTTCAAACTGCTCATGGTATGCTGATGATGGGGTGAGTTGGTGGCTTAGCGGGTGTAGCTCAGTTGGTAGAGCATCACGTTGCCAACGTGAATGTCGTGGGTTCGAGTCCCATCACCCGCTCCATTTTTTTATTAAGGAATAGTTATGTTTAATTTATTATTGAGTAGCCTTTTGTGGGCTGCTCCTTTGGGCGATGTGGAAACCTCGTATACGGGAGCCACCATCCTGGAGGGAGAGGTTGATGTATCGTTCAACACGGTTACTGATCTCGAATATTCACCAGGATCGCGAACTTACGCTTTTTTCGAGGGCAATACCTTATATATTGGCAACTCTGATGAATATGGCAACTCGGTTGATGGCATTGTAGAATTTTATTGGTTTCAATCCTCAATTGATAGAGGTAGTGATTTCTATGTAGCTGTAATAAAGGCCAGAGCAACCCCAGGTAATGACTGTCCGGGGTGGCAAAGTCTGTGGTTTGATCATAACTGTGAGTTGTGGGCTGATGATTGGCAAGACTGGGGCGAATACCCTGTTCTTTCCGTTGAAGCCATGACCGATGTAAACAGAGAACAAGGCGCTTTCCGTTGGGACTGGGCTGTTCCGTTCGAAAATTATGGAATCGATGCGTATGGACAAGTCACCTTCTCCAACCAATACGGAATTGGCGCTAATGCCGAAGGGGCCGTTATGGCTCATGAAGAAATACCGCTTGATGAAGACGGTAATGTAAAAGCAGCAGGAAATGTACAGGTCAAAGGATATATTAGTCCAGAGTATAGTGTGAGAACACAATACGAAGTCACCTTATACGAATGGGATGTGTTCGTCAACGGTCGTGCCGATCTTATGGCGTGGGACACTTACTTGAATTTGGGTGTGAGAGCAGATCAGTCCGCTTACCACGAATACTTTATGAGCATCCAAGTGGAACAAGGGGAAACTTTTGTTTTAGATGAGATTAACTTTTCTTCTCATTTTGATATTGGCAACTTTAACCCCTTCGCTAAAGAGTTGGGGCTTTCGCTCCAACACATTGAAATCGGGACACCCTTTTGGGAACCAGAGGAAGACGAAGAAGAAGAACTCCAAACGGAGCCATCGGTGGAACCCACAACAGAACCAGAACCTACCGATGAACCGCCCGTAGACACCGCTGAGCCTACGCAAGAACCGGACGATGGTTATGATGGCGATGGCGAAATGCCCTCGCTCTCCGGCCAAGAACAGCCGGTTAAAGGGGGGTGCAACAATACCGGCATGGATCACTTGAGTTTGTTTAGAACTTTTTCTTTGGCGCTGTTTTGTATTTGGCTGGCGTATTTTTTCAATACGCGCCTGAGCCGCCGCAGATCTACTGAATAGGATCTATGCCACACTGTATGGCTTGGGAGGCTTCCTTATTTTTACGATGAGGGAACACGAAGTTTATTTCTTCAGTGGGGGAATTTTGAAGCCCCTTGTCCTTGTTTCCAAGCTGATCGGTATAGCTGTGCATCAAATGGCCTGGGCATTTAATATGTTTGTAGCCCAGCGCGTGTCCGATTTCGTGCTCTAAGATGTGAGGCTGAAGAAAATGATCCTTGCGAATGGCGACCACCGATCCGATCACGCTATCGCCCATCGTCTTGGTCATTGTCTCTCCGAAGGTGCGCGGATCATAAAAAGGCTCTTCCTTGATTACGATAGAAAATATCATTTCATGTCCGAGGCACCACGGGGTAGTGTCTCCATACTTTACAACGCCGAATTCGTGTCCTAAGCCACGCCAAAAATTCAGCGCCATCTCTACCCTTCTCCAATCTTTGACGTTCTTGGAGCAGATCCTCACGATGGGGGGAGCCTTCCAACTGGCTGTTTGTTTCGGTCGCGGACATAGAACGTCCGTGGGTCCCGACTTTGGACAAGATAGTAATGAGAGTACGCATAATAAAAACCACATTCTATAACTAAGTATAAACTTTCTCAGAAAAATACTTGACAGGACCGTGAGGATGTGATATATTATATATAAGAGGAAAGAAACCATGACTCAAAAAAAGAAAGACAACAAAGAAGGTGCTGGCGTTGGTCTTAAAGATCGAGAGAAGAACAAGATCCAAAAGCCTCGAAAGTTCAAAGTAGTTTTTATGAATGACAATTATACTCCCATGGATTTTGTGGCAGCATTGTTGATGGAGGTCTTTCACAAGTCTGCGGGGGCGGCTGCGGCCATCACTATGAGCGTACACGAACAGGGAAAAGGGATCGCCGGCGTGTACTCCCGCGAGATAGCGGAGACTAAGGCGATCAAAAGTGTACAGATAGCCCGCAATAGTGGGCATCCATTACTAATACAAGCAGAACCAGAATAGGGGGGAACCATGACGGAAAAAGTATTGTATATTATAGCGGGTATGTTTTTGGGAGCAATCTTTCAAAACGATATTCCCATCTTTAAGGACATGAATCATCAGCAAATTAGATCGCACTTGGTTGCGTTAGTGAGTGCAGTGACCGTAGGGAATCCAGAGATTCCCACAACCGAAGGAGTGGAGTTAAAAGACATTTCGGAAGAACCAACAGCGGACGCTTCTAAGCGCCCCAAAAGAACGAGAAAAGAAACTAAAAGAATCCGCTTGAAAGAGTTAGAATTTTAATAAAATTAAGGAGAAAGTTAAATGATAAACCAGATTGAAGAAATGATTGAGATTTTGAACGGAACACTGTCCGACTGTGACAAATTTTATGAAGGAGGAAATAACGCGGCGGGTACGCGAGTAAGAAAATCAATGCAAGCCATAAAAAATATGGCCCAAGAGGTACGTTTGCACGTTCAAGAAACCAAAAATAACAAGTAGGGATTTGGATGTTAGAAGGATTTGAGCCTATACATTATGCGGCTTACAGCGTGTTCTTTATGGGCAAAATAATGTTTGTGGTGTCCGTGGGAGCACTGTATTCGGGATATGACAATCCCCTTCCGTTTGCCATGGCGTATGTGGGATTTGTTCTGATCTCTTTTGTGCTGGGGATGTACGATCAGTGGCGAACGGTAGGGTTTGGGGTGCATCATTATTCTATAAGCTCCAACCTTCTTGCTCCCATGCGAAAACACATATATAAAATAGCCCTTGATCCAGTGAGAGGTAAAGATGGACAATGAGTTTAGAACCAATCTTGAAATATTATGTGAAGCCTTTCAAGAAAAAGCTAATTCTGAGCCGCATGAAGTGAGCAGGACATATTATGAGTTATACTATGAAATTCTATGCGGTTATTTGATGAGTGACAGGGACTTACGTCCCCTGATTGCCAACATGATCAACCAGATTGATATTCGGATCCCGTGGGCCCAAAAGCTCGAAGCCGAGTCCTTGCGGGTTGTGAGAGATGGACTGGTAGAAGTGATGGAAAAAGATCCACTTATGCGGAAAGTAATGTTAAAATCGTCTACTTATTAGTACAAGGGGATAATAAAAAGATGCCCAAAGAAGGACTGCCTCGTCGGTTAGTTAAGATTACTGGAAATATGCTGGGGTTCTACAATGGGACAACAGGAGAAGCCAAGCGCATTGACGCGGAGAGTCTTATCTGTATTGACATATCTGCAAGCGACAACTATCCCGACGCTCCCAGTTTAGTGGTTCACCCTAAGCATGGGAAGTTTTGGTATATCGACACTGATTTTTGTCACTATGAATATTTAGACGATAAACATAAGCGAGTAGCCGACAACAGTGATCGCACTCTGGAGAGTAATCATTCCGAGCGGTAACGAAAAAGAAATACAAGTAGGAGACTTGGTAGTCATGCTGTCGCCCTGGAAAGAAAGTCTGAACATAACAGCCGTGGTGACGGAGGTATATGAAAATGCAGACATCAACGGTATCCGCCGCATTTATGTTGCACTTAACGGTGAAGCAAGGTCGTGGGACGCCGAGTATGTGCGTGTTATAAGTGGTGTTAAAAAAAATAAACTATTTACTTGACAATTGTTTCATAACGAGATATATTATATATGAACGCCAGGATTGGAGGAAAATAAGTGGCATATAAACAAAATTGGAATCCCGAAGGGAAAAAGACCAAAAAAGAAGCTATCGCACAGTTATATAAAGAAGCGGTCGAGTGGACTGATAATAAATTTATTGTTACACACGAAAGCGATGATGGCGGGGCGCACATTGCTCTCTATATTGAGAGAAACTCCGACGATACCACAGGCTTGAAGGGCCGGCCGCCTTTTAATAATTTTATGGGGTGGAGAGTATTGTTTATTAACGTGCCAGAAGGGTATCTTGGGGTCTTTTACAATCCCGATGGGAGCAAGCGAGAGACGAAGAGGGGTGAAGATGAGTAGTGATAAAAAGAAAGGCTTAGTTTCACTCATAGGTGGTAGAGACTTTGACACGCCATTAGATCGCATATTAAAGCGCCCTCTCCGATTGTTCATTTGTTTGGCTGCACATAAAGAAATTAGTGATCCAAAACAAAGAAGTGTTCCAGTGGAAGAGACATTGGAGTTCATAGCTCAAAACTTCGAAATAGGAGAAGCCTGACCAAACTATTCATTGCTTAAAGTCTGTGAGAAAAGGACTACTAATATTAGTACTCGACTCATATAACTAAGGTGGGTTTCAAGGCCACAGACGAAACCATGGGACACGGGGTTCCGAATTAAAGGGGTGGCTGGCGAGAGGTGACGCGGCAAGGACGGCGACCAGATTTTAAGTTAATGAATTTTTTTGTAATATAGCTATTTGTGAAATATGAAGAAAAAAAGAAACTGGAACAAAAATAGACCCATTCTACAAACTATTCCCAACCCTACCGGAGAAGCCTATGAAATTAAAATTAAAGTACCAGAGTTGACTTTCGAGGGGGTTCGCGAACAACCCGATTTTGGGATTCTCTATTTAACTTTTTTTCCTCAAAAGAAAATAATAGAATTAAAATCTCTTAAAGAATATATTTTTGCTTTTCGTAATCAAATTTATTCGTATGAGAGAATAATAAATGTTATTTATGACGACTTGATGACCACTTATGAGCCAGCACGTCTTAGATTAGTTCTTGTGTGCAATGCGCGGGGAGGCATCTCTTCTAAGTTAACGATTGATTCCGATTGGGGTGCGCGTGGAGGGAAGGATAGCTTTAAGGATTGGGTGGGGCAAACAGAGGAATGGTAAATGAAAGCTGGTGATCTTGTAAAAATTAACATCCAAAAAGAGCATGTCCCTGGGGCCCTTACAGCGATTAAGTATGTGATGGCGTTAGAAAAAGAATATGGTGGGCTGTTAGGGCTGGTGGTTGACACCTATGGCGATTATGCTTCCATCCGGTTTCCTAATGGATTAAAGATGGTAGAAAAAAAGTTTGTGGAGATAATAAATGAAAGTAGGTGAGTTGATCAGAACCAGTGCGTATAGCAGCAATAAAAAAAAATATAATCACGGAGTCATCGTTTCGGTGCTTGCTCGTGCTTCGATATGTGTATTGATGTACGAAGGGGCGTATAAAGGACAGCACATATACTTGCGGGGATGGGATTTTCAATGTGTGGAGGTGTTGGGGTGAAAATAGGTGATTTGGTCAAAATTCGTGCTAAGAAGGTTCCGGCGGCTTATACTCGTTTGGGTGTGGTGGTGAAGATGCGTATGCGCTGTCGTCGCAATCAAAATATTACTTTTCACGCTCTTGTGAAATGGATGAATGGTACTTTGTCATACATCCCACAGTTAAAATTGGAAGTGATCAATGAAAGTCGGTGATTTAGTGATGCTCTCAGCCCACGGTTCGTCGTTGGATATGATGAGACATAGAAAAAACAAACTTGGCCTCGTTATTGAATGCGATCCAGAGAGGACGGTAACTAAGTATAAATATAGGATTCGATGGTTGTCCTCCGACAAGCCCACCGATCCGTTTGTCTATCACCGGAGGGATCTCAAGTTTGCCACACCTACCCCGCACTCTTCCCGGTATGATAAAGATAGGGGATCTGGTTCGTGATTGTGATGGCGAAGTGGGATTAGTGGTGGACGTTGAAATGTATTTTGAGCTTATGGAGGTACACCCGCCTTTGGATAAAAATGAAGTCATTACGGTCAACCTCATTACTGTGTATTGTTTTCGTGAAAGGTGCGATATGATTTTTTTTGATAATGAATTGGAAGTTATACATCCAGCTTGACATTTTCTTGACAATAGTTTTCTTGACACTCCTGCTTCAATGTGATACATTATATATAGCAGGAGTTTTTTAATGACAGTCAGTGCAAGATATGGTGAGATAAATATGGGGGATTTGGTGTGGTATTGGTGCTTTCGTGATTCCAAACGAAAGCCCGGTATCGTTTTGAACCATGAAGTAGCTGATGAGTCGGCGCAGTCTTTCGTGTTGGTTCAGACGTTGCCTCCAAATTACAGTCAATGGTTCAAGTCCCACTCGCTCTTTACCACCAAAGAGCAGGTAAAAAAAGAGACAGAGGAAGATCAGGCAAAAAAATCCCGCCGCGATCTCCACTGGACTTTAACAAGGGACGAAGCATGAGTCATAGTTTTAAGCCCGGTGATCTTATTCAATGGACCGATCACGCCGATGACCGCAGGTTCGTCGGTATCTATTTGCGCCCTAACGCCACGTCTCGTTATTCTACATGGGCCGACATTATAGTTTTGTGCAACGGTGGTGAAGTCGAATGGGTTTCGTGGCAGTGCGAGGTTGTCAATGGTTCTTGACATTTTCTTGACAGTCTTTTTGTTGACAATCTTATACTGGCATGATACATTATATACATACCTCAGACATAGGAGTCTTTTCATGGGTTATCGTTCAGAAGTTCTTTTAATCGTCGGCAAAGAAGTGATGCCGCTATTTCTCACCGCAATGGCCACGGCATCGGAAGCAAGAGACTTATGTTTTAGGTATCGGGATCATTGTGAAAAAGACTATGGGGAAATGGGTTCGCTTCTGTTCTCTTGGACCTACTTGAAGTGGTATGATAGCTTTGACAGTGTTGCGGCTATTGAGAATTTTATGGATCTGTGCGACACAGAAGACTTGGAAGAACACTATCGGTTTGTCCGAATCGGGGAAGAATCAAGCGACACCGAAGAACGCGGCTTTTTTGCTGAATGTCAGGCGCATGTTAGCCGCGCTATCAATTGGTAGACATTTTCTTGACAATTTTTTCCTGCCAAAAGATTTTTTCTATGGTATAATATATAGGTAAATAGGAGTACAAACAATGAATATATGGGTAGTAGCATCAACTTATGAGAGCGAATTATACGCATCCACACACTTGACACGCAAAGGCGCGTTCCTTCGCGCTGTTACCGAGTTATACGAGTGTATGAGCATAGATAGATATGATACAATGGCTGAGTTTTGGGAAGAATACGGCTTAGGGGAAGATGACGATAAGCCTGAGTGGTGTCCTTATGATCTTGAAGCATTACGGGCATTGAATAGCGATCAACTTGCTGATCAATTTGGAGAAATGATTGAAATGTATTGGGAAACGCACGATTGGGGTGATCGAGTAGAATTAGAAGTCCTCGCAACAACGGTGGCCGCATGAGTGATTTTGAATATTGGAATCCCGATCATTACGTCATTAAGACAGTAAGCGGAAGCAAAGCCGACTGCATGAAGGCGTTTCAGGCTGAAACCTTGTTGTTTCCTTATCAAGAGTACGGCACCACTATCACATCCAAGACCCACAATCAGGACGGTGATTGTCACATTGTGATAACTCGGTTCAAAACAAAAGAGTTGTGTATGAAGCATGTATTGTATCCTCCGCATTATGTAAGACACGGAGGCAAGGTATTATGAAAATCTATGTAGTAGCAACATGTTACGAGAGCGATATTTGCGCCAGCACACACTTAACTCGAAAAGGCGCATATCTTAGAGCCGTTCAAGACTTGTGGGAATTCATGGGCGCAGACGGGTGCGATGATATGGAGGATTTTTGGTACAACCGAATGGGGTTAGATGACGAAGACGACGAAATTCCTAAGTGGGAAAGCGATTATCAAGTCCTCCGAACCCTAAGCGCAGACGCACTATCGGAACAATACGCCGAAATGTGTCAGCTATATTGGGACACCTACGAGTGGAGCGATAGAGTAGATATAGAAGTATGCCACACAACGGTAACAGCATGAAAGTCGGCGATCTGGTTCGATGCAAAGTAACAAAAGCCGCAAATACGCTTGGGGTTGTGACGAAGGTAGAGAAGGCAATTCATCCCGCGTTTATTGATGCCGTTTATGTCTTGACGGGCAAACAGATATGTCGATGGAGCGCGTCACGGCTGGAGGTGATAGCATGAAAGTCGTTGACTTACATGGGTTACGCCATCGAGATGTGTATGGCGCACTTGAAAAATTATGTACCGAAGAAGACATTCCTTTTGTGGTCATAACCGGAAATTCGTCATCAATGAAACGCATTGTGGCGGAGGTTGCCAAAATTTTTAATCTCTATGTCAGAGAACAGTTAGGGAATACGGGAAGGGTGGTGATTTGTGAAAGTCGGTGATCTAATAGTCAGCAATACCCGATATAAGGGTCAGGCCATGATCGTTATAGATATACGCACACTTAGCGATTTGTTTGGAACATTTGATCAGGTTCGGGCTGTTAGCTTGCACACTGGCGTTAAAACGCGGTGGTGTCGAGCAGACACATGGAAGGTGGTTAGTGAAAGTGGGTGATCTTTTCAAGTGGCTTCAACATGACAAGTTAGGCTTGGTGGTGGAAATAGGAAAACCAACAGCCAAACACCCGCATGGGACCACCACCGCTCGGTTTACAGGTAACACCTTGCTTTATATATTGGATAACGAGTGGGTGGAATGGTCCTTAAAAAAAGGAACAATGTGGAGAGTGAAGAATGAAAGTCGGTAGTTTGGTGAGAGTTAAAAAAGGGGTTCCCCACCAGGGCAACTATAAGTTAGGAATAATAATGTCCCTACATGGCGAAGGGGCATCGCATTGCTGGGTACGCTGGAAAAGTTGGCCAGAGAATGATAAATGGATGTGTATCCGTGATTTAGAGGTGCTCAGTGAAGGTGGATGAAAAAGTAAAAAAAGTAATCGCCTGGCGTGTTGTTTCGACGTTGTGTGGGTGGGGTATATCTTATTTATATTTGGGTAATATTACCCTCTCCTTGGAGATGACCGTGGTAATAGGGGGAACGATGACGGTGGTCCACTACTTTTTTGAAAAATGGTGGGAACAATGAAAGCAAGTGATTTGAAAGTAGGTGATTTAATCAAGTGCCAACATGCGAACGAACATACCTATTCGATTGGCATCATTGTTAAGATAACGCGCCCCACGCAGATCGAAGAGGCAGCCGCCGAAACCGCTACCTGGGCAAAGATACACTGGCATGAGGGGTGCCGAACATGGGAAGAGATGGAAGTATCGTTAGAAACTTGTTTTGAGGTGATAAATGAAAGTCGGTGACTTGGTGAGAGCAAAAGGCCACCGGGTAACTCCCGATGGAACCCTTGGTATCATTATCGAGGTTTATGATGTTCTCGTTTGGCTGGTTCATTGGACCCTTGGAGACGGTTGTTATCGGAGAACATTGTGCCACGAAAATGGTATGGAGGTGCTGAATGAAAGTAGGTGATTTAGTTACAGTCACAGGGGGACTATCGGGAACCGTTCATAAAGAATCCATTGGCATGATTATGCGTTGGGGGATCGGCGCGAACAACCATGGGGTTTGGGTCAAATGGATGAAGTTAGGGGATCTATCTACCAACCATGAACGTTGGCACCCTACCGTATTCTTAGAAAAAGTTTGTTGACATTTTCTTGACACAAAAAAGTTGACAAACCCATCAGGATCGGATAAATTATATATACAACAGGAGTGATAAATGTTCAGACTTGGATCAATCGTAGAATATGATAACGGCGAGTATGCCATGGTGATCGACGCAAACCCCGATACAGGATACTACACTATACGCTTTCTTTCAGACGAAGAAGAACTTGAATGTGTTGTGCATGGCGAGTTAGAGATAGTAGCATGAACGCCGATGAATTGACGTTAAAGTTAGGAACCCTGCTGCATGACGGGACACATATATTTATGATCGTTGAGAAGTATCACGATCCTCTTTTTCCCTACGCGCACGATTACCACTATACTATTATATGGTTACAAACCGGCGAACGAATATGTGGATGGGACGGTGATGGTATCGTCAACAACTTTGAGGTGATCGCATGAAAATAGGTGATTTAATTTATGACGAAGTGTACGGTTGCGGTATAATTGTAGAAATTTGGCTGAACGGAATAAGTATTCAGATGCGTGATGGGCTTTGGTTTCTTGCGGAGGATCTTTATGATACAATCGAGGTGTTAAATGAAAGTAGGTGATTTGGTAAGAGATACAGAATATAAGGATCTTGGAATTATTATAGACGATGATCCCGATGATGAAACCTATAAAGTGATGTTCCATAATGGGGCCGAATGGCTTACCGATGCCTTTTTGGAGATGATAAATGAAAGTAGGTGATTTGGTTAGGGCAACGATGGCGACTGCGACCGTTCTGGGCATTATTGTCGAGGCTTATGATACTCCCAAAGGAGTGTGGCGGGTTGCGTGGGTAGACGGTGGAACGTGGTGCAGCGGCTCACTATGCCACGAAAATAACATGGAAGTGTTAAATGAAAGTAGGTGATTTGGTGAGAGTTAAAAACATTCATCTTCATTGGAGAGATGGATCGAAGACGTTGCCTAACTCGGTTCCCGGTTTTTTGATGCAGGTTTTGGCGATAAACGGTAGTCAGCGGTTTGTGATGATCTTAGAAGGCAAACACTTGGGTTTGAAACATTGGATCAATGGCAAAGGCTTAGAGGTGATCAGTGAAGGTCGGTGACTTGGTTAAAATCAAACACCCAAACGGGTATTTTCGCAAAATGGGTATCATCGTTGGAGAAGGAAAAAGACCCTTTGAAGGCTGTTTTCGTGTGTATTGGTACATGATGAAAGGCGCAGACAACCGCGAAGGACTCCATAGGCCATTTGATTTGGAGGTGGTAGAATGAAAGTCGGTGACTTGGTGAGATACTACGCACGCGAAGAACTTGGGATCGTCGTTAAAGTTTGTGGCTTTAACAAGGGATATATGGGACACGTTGTATACGTGTGGTTTCATCCGAATGAAGTCATCGGACAGTATTCCAAACACTCGTTGACAGTCGTAAAATGAGCTTTGACATTCACTTGACATTTGAGAGTGGACAAACCCTGATCGAATATGGTATAATGTATCTAAGTGAAAGAACAGGAGTAAATAATGAAAATAGGTAGCTTAGTTTATGATGATCATTATGGCAATGGCATTGTGATTGAAGTTTTGACCGTTGGTGTGGTAATCCATTTCATCGACCACAAAAAGGTTTGTTTTTTGGATCAACAATTGATAGATGCAGTTGAGGTGATCAGTGAAGCCGGGTAACTTAGTCAGAATCATCCACACCGGCTATTATGGAGCCAAAGAAGGCGTTGGGTTGGTGATGAAGGTCAGCAACCACTTTGAACACGTTCACGGTGGTTTTCCGCGCAGCGTTACCTAT
>Ga0080013_1000414_pt1 | contig 60593 bp, 91 predicted proteins | sample ETNvirenome_6_85_FD_69236 | JGI IMG/M metagenome (GOLD analysis project Ga0080013, IMG submission 69236) | Marine viral communities from the Pacific Ocean - ETNP_6_85 (SPADES assembly) (version 2) | ecosystem: Environmental > Aquatic > Marine > Oceanic | place: Pacific Ocean | collected 2013-06-19 | reverse complement strand
TGGTGACGGTATGGCGCTAGTGTTCTTCAATAGTGTTCACGCAGCATTTAAATGCGCAGTCGATGTAGGTAAGAAGTGTTACAAGAGTGCCGATATAGGATTAAGAAATGGTCTCTATACCGGGCCTGTTGTGCCTGTAAAAGATATCAATAATAACCCTAACGTTAGTGGTCATGGAATTAACATGGCGCAGCGCTGTATGGACGCTGGAGATAATGATCACATTTTAATCTCTAGTGGTGTATATATGAATGTAAGCGAAATGGATATTCCGGGTCTAAAATTTGAAGACTGGGGGCCAGTTATTGTAAAACATGGATCTACAGTCCACCTTTACACAGCTTATGGCTCCAATTTTGGACGCACGGAGTTTCCCGACTGGAGAGGAACAAAGAAGGCAGAATACAAATGAGCAGAACCATAAGGAAACACATAAATTATAAAACCGGCAAACTTGAAAAAACAAGAGATAACAAACCCCGTTGCCAATGTTGCTGTAACCCACGACATCGCGCGCATGGGAATGAAAAAGAAAAACTAACTATCCAAGAAAGAAAAAATAACCAAACAATGAAAAAATTAATTATTATATCCGCTTTGGTCTGCGCCATTAACTTAACCGCAGAGGAAAACCAAGAGCTTAGGCTTTTGGGGAAAACTGTTATTCACGAAAACGGCAGTTGGGTTAACCCTGACGAACCCAAATTCAAACTGGCAAAACCTAAGACTTGGTTTCAAAGAAACTATATGCGCCATTACATGCAAGGGTCAGAAGAAGTAACCTCTTCTCTTATTCATTTTGAATGGAAGAAGTTTAAGCATGCGGCCATTACGGGCGAGAGAGTACCCATGAAAGACGTTATATCAGTCTTAAGGTTAAAAGATACCTATAAGGCTGCAAAAACGCATCCAGAGGCCATTCTGGCCCCCGTGGGCATGGCTGCAGGAACCGCAGTAGAAGGCGCTGAGGGAACAATAATGTTTACTGTTGGTGTTATAAAGAACATCGGCGAAATAACCCTGAAGGTAGTCAAGTTCGCCAGCAAACCTGTTAAAAAACTAATCCCACTCAAAAAGGAGATAAAACTATGATTACGAGTGACGATCTTCTTAAAGTGGTTGTTGTTTTTGTGATCGGAGTACTTATAGGGTTTCTTTCGGGCTCTTATTCGCTAACCGAGAAAAAAAAGCTTGACAACGAAAGGATTATGCAAGATTTTTTCGTGGAGCTGGGACAAGTGGAAGGTTCAACAAACCTCGCGTTAAATATTCCTATTGTCAGAATTGGCTCAGGGATAAGATAATAAAAGATATGGAATGCGAAATAGTAACACTATGGCAATTGCTCCCACTGCTACTATTGGTTATATTAACGGAGTTGAGCAGAGCGTAGGCAAACAAAAAACCCCGCCAAAGCGGGGCTTTTGCTTGTATTGTATATAGCCTATTCTCCGGGTTTGTTTCCATCAATAACTTCATCGCGGTTATTTTTGAACTCCTCGCGGATTTCCTTGATGCGAGCATGTACCTCTTTTTGGTGGGCTCTCATTTGCTCTGCCCACTCTTTTCTAGAAGCTGTTAGCTTCTCTCTTAACGCCTTCTTTTCTTCGTCTGTGGCATCTTTCCATGCGTCCCTATCAAAAGCGCCCTTTTGCTTCTTGGCGGCAGCGGCAAAAGCTTCCTTTAGCTCTTTAATCTTGGCGTCATCTCTTACGAGCTTGCCAAAGCCACTACCTTTTTTGTGGTCGCCCTTTTTACGATCATGAACCTTGTGGCCCCTTTTCTTGGCGTCTCCGCGGCGTTTCTTGCGCTTGTCGAAGGCAGCTTTAAGACGTTCTTTCACTTTATCCCTGTCCCATTTCTTTTTGTCTGGCTTTTCCCTCTCTGGTTTATCCGGTTTAGGAGCAGGTTGGGGAACCTGAGCTTGTATAGTTGTTAACGCTGACGCTACAATAGCAACCAGCCCGACTTTGAGTATACGTTTAATAAACATAACAAATATTACACTGCAAGAAATATGCCAAAATGAAAACGCTAGTTTATTGGGTATTTTAAAGAAAGGTTTTTTCTCTTGGGGGATAATCCCCACCTAATTTAATTTACTTGGGAAACTACTCCCATTAAACTTTAAGAGATAGGCTTCCCCCAATATTTATGTTCGTAATCGGGTGTGTTTTCCTTTATCATAGCTTCTGTCCATTCGGAACTAGAGTTTTTATCTAAAAGCGCATGACTCCCACTGTTTGTGTCTGCGTGGGGTTTCCATTTTCTAGCCAACGCAAAAAGCTGAGCCCGCTCATAACTTAAAGTAGCTGTCAAAATGCAAAACTTGTTTAATAGCGATCTTCGAGGTGGAGGGTTTATTCCGCGTTCAATTTTGCGCCATTCCTGTTTTGAGACGCCCAGCATCATGCATAGTTTTTTAGTGTCCTTGAACCGTGCTGATCTAAGCTGCTTTAAGTACAAATGAAATTCCATATTAAATAACCTACAAGATGCACATCTAAAGATATAACTAAAGGCAAAAGAAATCTTTCCAAATTATCCATTATACATTGTCAACTTTTTTGATAATGTACTTTAAGATCTCTGACCTCATGATGTCATCATGACTAAACTTAAAAGAATGAATTCCTTTCTTTGCGCTTAAGTCGTCTGAAAAAAGATCGTAGAGTTTTTGGAATCCCCCTCTATTTCCGTTCTTAAGGTCTGTTTGTTTACTATCAGCGCAAAGAAATATTTTAGTGTTTCCACCTATCCTTGTCAGGACAGTTACTATTTCCTTGAGCGTACTATTTTGGCATTCATCGAAAACGATACATCTATCATTCCAACTCATACCTCTTGAGAAATTAACCGGATAAGTTGAGACCCGTTTGGCTTTTTGTAATTTTTTGATTTCTTCTTCCGAAACGAGTTCGTTCAACTTATCCAAAAATGGTAAATTAAAAAAGTGCAGCTTATCGTCTGCGTCTCCGGGTAAGAATCCCAGCCTAGCATCTGAGCTTTCTACAGCAGATCTTATATAGGTTAATTCTTTAATGCTTCCCGAGCTAAGCATTCTTAATCCGCAATAAACTGACATTATTGTTTTAGATGTGCCAGCTGGACCCTCCACGAAAACTAACTTAGTATCTGGATTTAATCCTAAATCAATGAACTGTTTTTGTTTTTTTGTCCACTTTAAGTTTTGTACGTGGAAGCTTTTGTTTTCCCTGCTTTGAGTGTCGGCCACCCAAGGCACCATACCATCGCCATTCCTAAAATCAATTTCCTGAAAAGATTCAAGAACCGCGGATTTACGCTTAGCCATTCTAACTAGTAATACACTAATCTACGAGCAAGTATCCGTAATATTCCTGATTATCGATATACACGAAATCTCCAGAGTTTCTTAAATTTTTACAAAAAGTCATATAGTCGCCCCTCTCGTGTGTATACCCATTTGTAAATTTTGAGATACAGTCTTTTACGAAATCCTTACGTATCAAAATGAAGTCGCTTATGTGTGGACAGTTCCAAACCCCAGCAGTCTTATCAAACGCAATATCTAAATAATCTTCCGCTTGTAAATACCAACCATAATCATCTATATCCCTCCAGAAGTTTGCGTATGGGTTGTCTCCTTGGGCTTTTAATTTTGGCGCTATGATTTTCTTATTAGACTCAATTAATCTTTGTATGGTGTTTTCATTATTTATGATACAATTTGAACTTACCATTATGGTATAGTCACAATCCAACTCCTTTGCGTAGAGTAGGGCATTTTCCATCTCGGAATTATCTGGATGAGCTTCTCTAATCTTGAAGGACTTAAATGAGTTTAGCATGTCCAAACATGTGTCACTAATTTTTATATTCATACCGCATATGAATAAGGAAATATTATCACGGTTATGATTGCTATTATAGAATCCTTTAATAAAATTTTCAAATTCTCTTCCGTCTTTTATAAACATAAAAATAGACAGTGTTAAATTCTTATCATACTTCTTTATTTTAATTGGGTTGTATTTGTAGTGCCCTAATCTGTTACAGGATATATAGTCGCAGACTCTGTTGAAAAATACTTTAGATCTGACGCCTCCGTTCCCATGGACCATTACCGGCCTTGTATCGAATACTTCGTTAATAAGGTCGCCTCGGCCATCATACTTGCTGTGTATATACTTTATATCGTCCCAAGCCGCCTCAATAGTCTGAAAAATAAAACATGAAGAGTCTAGCTGCATGCTATATTGCCCAGATAGTAATTTCTTCGTATAGTACAATTGATCGTCATCCGTATCTAGGATTTCTTCTTCTGTTATCTTTTTAAGCTCCGACACTTTACCTATGAAAGTACCGGAGTTTAGGAATCTATATTCGGAGTCGACCTTTGGATAGCTGTTTGCCAGCTTAGAATCGGGCCAACAAGACTTTTCTGCGGAGAATACTACATCCTTTGGGAAGTCGTCATTGAAAGCTTCTAAGGCTCTTTCTATGTTTGCTGTGAATACTACGTCGTATCCATCTACAAACACTAAAATGTCGTCATCATCCAATTCTTGTAGGTAGGGCTTTAGGAGGTTTATTTTTTGCCCTCCTCCGGGGTTCTCTAGTCTAGCTACCTCTCCTCCCGTCCAGCTCTTTTCCAAACCTAGCACCTTCAAGGGAATCCCATATCTAGAAGCCGATTCCCGTAACCGTTTCAGTCCGTCTGTATCTTCTGTAGCTGCGGTTACAATCTTAAGCTTTAGGTCGTTGTTTATGTAGTTGGATTTGCTTTCGAGTTCCATTATTTCTCCTTTTCCTGTTTCGCTATTTATCCAAGCCGCTTCTTCTGGCACCGCTATATTATGAATATACCCATAAGCGTCTAATTTTTCCAAATGATTGAATAACTCGTCGGCTACTGGGGCGGCAACGTTATGAGATACTCTTGCTGGTACGTATTCATCTGACGGAATTAAGTTTTTTACATAATCTTGACATCGTAGCTTTTTGGCTCCGGAAGACGAAATTAAAGAAGCTAAGCACCAGTAGTTGTAGCTAGGTCTCACCAAATGCTCCGAAAAGGGTAAATCGACAAATATTGGATTTTCATTAACTACGTTTCTAGCTAAATAAATATAATCAAACGCCTTTACCTCATTTTCTATATTTTGACACCCTTCCACGAAATCGTCTTTGAACTCAACGTCATCCTCTAGTAATAGAGCGACTTTTGTACCATCTAATAAGATTTTTTCCCACGCCTTCATATGACTTAGGGCGCATGCTATATCTCCTTTTGTAAAAGTTCTATTTCCCCAAGGCTCTTTCCATAATGGACTAGGGGTCACGCCTTTTTCGTTGAGCCACGCTTCAGTCAGTTCTTCCCTGTCTACAGCTTGAATCCTTTCTATCTCCACATCTCCCAAGGTTTTTTTTAACCTATTTTTGACACGGTTAAACTTATGGATGCTCCTATCTAGGTTAATAACATAAACTTTATCGAAAACCATTAACTTATAATAGCCTTATTCTAGTGTAAATAATAATAAACTTATGGATGCTGAGACTGCTAAATTTCTAGAAGGAGATGGGGTAACCCATATCGTGGAACATTTGATAGGTAGTTGGGGATGGGTAGTGCTATTAGCTATGGGCGGGTTCTTCTTTAGGGAAGCTATCCATAAGTGTGTTGAGGGCTTCATGATCTGGTTCGGTCACGACTTTGATAATGACGATATTTTGTATATTTCTGGGCGTCAGGCTCGTATAGTTAGGGTCGGAATTTTCAAGACCGTTTTTTATATGACAGACCGGGGATCCAAGATGCTCGTCCCCAACGATAGGCTTAAATATCTTACCGTAGAGAAGAAGTTAAATAAGAATGGAGCATTACCGTATCTCTTCAAGGGTTCGGAGGGGGGTTTCATAGAGCAGTATTTAGAGGAAAAGGGCTTCGAACTAAAAGCCATAGATAAGCATAAGAAAAAGGAAAACGTGAATGAATAACACGTAATTGCCGTTTACCTTTAATGCTGGCTGCTGTACAACGAGATTTTTTCTCTTTGTTGACGTGTGTAGAGAGGGTAGTGGTTGGTAAGACCAAAAAATGTAAAATATGTAATGAAGTCAAACCTTATAAGGACTTTAACAAGCATATAGGACATAAGGACAATTTAGACACTCGATGCAGGAGCTGCATAAAAAAACAAACATCCATAAGAAGAAGAATCTTAGCCAGTGCTCCACCAAAGCCTAAAGTATGCGATTGTTGCGGTAAGCCCTCTTACTGGGGGCATGGCGCTCCGAAATCTTTAGTTTTAGATCATGACCATAACACAGAAGAGTTTAGGGGCTGGCTGTGTGATCATTGTAATGTCGGGATAGGTTTACTCGGGGACGACATAGAAGGACTTCGCACAGCAATAATATATTTACAAAAAACGGATAATGTACCAATATAAAGCAAAATTAGATAGAGTGGTGGACGGCGATACCGTCGACGCAATGATTGACTGTGGATTCAGCACGTTTAAGAAAGAACGTATTCGTCTTCACGGTATTGACGCTCCAGAGAGTCGCACCAGAGATAAAGCAGAGAAAAAGCGAGGGCTTGCAGCGAAAGCTAGATTAAAGGAATTGATAAAAGAAGGTAAAAACGAATTCTTAGTAGAAACTAGCGTAGATAAGAAAGGGAAGTACGGAAGGCTTCTTGGGAAGCTCTTCCCCCTGTCTGAAGCACACACCCCTTCTTGTGAATACTGTAGGGAAAGAGACAAAACAAAAAGCTATAATCAAATACTATTAGATGAAGGACATGCTACGAAGTATTACGGTGGGAAAAAATAGGTGGGTTTTTTGGCTTATTTCTTTTTTTGTTGGTATGTTTGCGGTGATAGCTGTGTATAAATAACCTAGTGGGTCATGGAAGTACATTATATAATAGAAGCCTTTTTGGCTGTTGGAGGATTTATGGTCGGAATAATCGTAAAAAGAGCTTATCAGAGTATAGATGAACTATGGAGAAAGCATGACGAGATGACGGAAAAGCTTACAAGTATAGCAGTTGACCTTCCTAAGAACTACGTTACCAAAAATGATTTACTTCATGCGATAGACATTATTCATGATAGATTTGATAAGCTCGAAGTTAAGTTGGAGTCGTATCATCAAAAAAAATTTGAAGACTGTTATAACAAAAATGGTTAGAATATAACCGGCTCATTAACCGTCCATTCATAGGGAAAATATTTCCATGCAAGTGATACTTGCATTCTTTTTTTCCCAGATCAGTCTTTGATTAAAAATGACAAAAAAAGGAGAAATGGACGCACCTATCTACATGGCTCAGATCTCAACCATATTTACATGCTTCTACGTAAGTATTCAGAGAGCCGAAACAGAAAAAGAAAAAAATAACATTTTAATAGAAGCCGTAGAGACTCTCAAGAAATTTGAGAAGAAACTTGAAAAATGCAATGGATTATAACTCTTTCGTTAATACAATCCCATCCAGACTAAAAGAATCCAATTGTCTCCGCAATGCCGTAGATAGCATACTAACACAAACCTTACCGCCGCAGAAGGTTTATATCTGCATACCGCAATATTACAAAAGATTTGACGTCGTGATAGACGAATCTCTTTTCCCAGAGTGGATAGCTGAAAATCCCAGAGTTGAGATTATATCGGGACGCGACTATGGCCCAGCTACCATGTATGTCTATTCTTATAAGATTGGCGGCAACATGTGCGCTAGCAACGACGATGCTATATACGATCCCGCTATTATCGAAAAGTTGACCCGCTTCAAATCGCAGAATAACTTGGATACTGCCGGTGGTTGGTCTTACCTTTGGTGGAATGACGAAAGTGAGGTTAAACTAGATTTTAATACTCCTCAGCTTAAAGTTCTAACCAAGTACTACACTGATGAAGTGGACCTCGATTTAACCTATCTTCAGTCAGTCGACGTGGTACTCTCAGATAGCTCTTTCTATGAGGGGTTTGGCTCTTTCTTGGATATCTGCCACTATGAGTGTCCTAAGTCCTTCCTTAATGACGATATAGTGCATTCGTATTATCTACAATACAATAAAAAGAAAATAGATTCAATATATAAGGGAAATCATGGCAGCGATATCTCCAAAGAGCAAAAAACCGCCTATGTAGACAGTTTATCATTATTTTATGTTAAAGAAAAATATTACAATAGTTATGAAATAATCAATTACCTAAAGGAGAGATTTCCCATAATATGACGAACATAATAAAAAAACGAGTAGGAGATCGTTGGCGTAGCGCTACAGTCCGCGAATGTCTTTGGTGCAAAAAAGAATTCCTAGCTATAGTAACAGAAATAAACAAAGGGTATGGCAAATTCTGTAGCCGAAGCTGTGGAGCTCACTACGGCAACATACAAAGAAAACCATATAAGTTAAAGTGTCAAATATGCAACAAGGCCTTTTACAACGTAGCGCCTCAAACTAAATTTTGCAGCATTAGCTGCCGCAAACACCAAAAAGCAAAACTAAGCAAAGAGTATCAATCTAACCCCCAAAATCATATTTATCATCTTTCAGGAAAAATTAGGAAAAAGTACGGAAGGCTACCCTGCTTAATCAAGGACTGCGGGTGCGGTTGGACAGAAGAATTTTTAGAGTCAAAAAAGATAGTCTGTGACATTCATCACATTACCCCCAAAAGAAAGGGGGGAGACGACTCCTTCTCGAATTTAGTAGCTGTTTGCCCTAATGCTCATAGACTAGCAGATAGAGGGCTTATCCCTCTAGACAGAATGATTACTCTCGAGGAGCATATCGGATTCTATGCGTAGTTTAATTATTCCGTAGAGAAAAAGAATGTTTGATGCATTCTGCAGTATTCGTCAGTATTGCCAAAGTATTGAACAGCCGAGTGGTAAAGCTCGCCTCTATAAATAGAGGCTCTATTAAAAAAGTTACCTACATAGTCAGTCATTTCCCAAGCAGTAAAATCTAATGATTGTTCATCTAGTTCGGCGGCTAATTTCTCGTCGTCGGGTTTTGCCCTGAGTCCTGTTTTTTTATGTCTATAAAGGGCAGTGCCAGTTTCTACGGGTGCATCAGGAGTAAGCTGCAAAACCATTGCGTAAGTATTTCCAGAGTCGGCATGTATCCAACATCTATCCCATTGCTTACAAAGATTATAAGAACCATTATAAGTGTTCCAATCAACATCCCAATTAGTTATTGTTTCTTGAAGTACTTGCTCAAGCTTACGTTTAATCGAAGGGTGCCTGTGGGCAGTGGCTGATCTTTTACCCGGATGATTTCCGTATTTATCAAGCCATTCCATCTTAAGCGCCTCCTGTCTTACGAAATGAGGATCGCTAAGGAAGTCGTCTATTACTATTATTTGTGCTGAGTTCATCGTTTAAAAGTGTTTATACCGTTTTGGCCCAGTCGCCCTGAAGCCAAGTAGTTACTATATATTTATCGTTTGAAATTGGTATTGATGCAGAATGGACGTAAGGCCAAGAAGGAGGAAAACATACGTGTGTGCCAGCTTTAGGCTTAACCTTTAGCTTTGAGTATAGAAAATTGGTTTCTCCGCCCTCGTCTACATCATTTAAATAAAATAGAGTAGTCATGACTCTAAAATGGCACCCTTTATCTACTGCGTCACCTGCCATGGACTCACAGTGCCAACCCTTGTAGTGGCCTACTCCTTTTTTGTATTTTTGTAGATTCCAGATAGGATAATGTGTTCCGTCACCAAATAGCCAGTTACTATTATATTCAGGGTTATTCTTGTCGTCCCAGCGCCAGACATATTCTTCTATATTTTTGTTTGATACCCTTGCGAACTCACCAGTGAAGTCTGAAAACTGCGAGTGCGCCATCAGGTTTATATCCAAGGTATTTTTGTAGTCATAATTTATTCCGCCCAAGGTAGACCCTACTTCGGCATGTTTTTGGGCATCAGGCTGCTCGAAGAGTTCAATTACTTCCTTACAGAACTCTCTAGAAAGAGAATTGGGGAATACACCTATTGTTTCATTAAAGTTCATACTTCTTAAAAATGTTATGATATAACCAATCGTCTGTTATGACGTATTGCTTGAACAGCTCGAAATTCTTATCTATCGACTCTCGTTTCTCCTTATATATATCTTTGCCGCTGGAAGTGAGGTCGATTATGGTTTGTTTTATTTCATTAATGTTTTCTACTATGATCATACCCTTCGTATCGAAGAAGCGGCCAATGTCCGGACAACCCCAGTATATGGGTACGACACCCAGCGCGAAGCAATCCAGTAGCTTCTCCGTAAACCACCAGTCTTGACGTACATTCTCTATAACCAAACTAAACATAAAGCGCTCCAAAGCTTCAGACTTACATTCCACCTCTTTTCCGCCTATGTAGTCTTTAGAGAGTTCCATGGGGTAGTTCCATTGCACAGCAGGGAAGCTGGATGGTGATTGCCCTCTTCCATATGTACAGACTGGTAATCTATCAGTATGAATCATACAATTTACTTCGTGTCTTAATTTATGTCCTTCTAGTTGTTTTTTATCACTAAAGATAAAGGATATAAGGTTATCCTTCTCGGGAGAGGGGTTATATAGCTTTTCCGGTATCCAACAGCCTCCAAATGGGTAATACTCGAAAGAATCGCTGCTTTCTAGGAGTTCCCTGTTATGTGTTAAAACTTTTTTATATTTATGGAGTTGAGAGTGGATGTTTTCGGTGAGGTTTGGTTTATATTGTTTTGGTTCTAAAAGCAATGCATAGTCAGCCAAAGATTCCTTATCAGCCTTTGGAGTGTTAGTCACAGGCCAATAATCATTATATATCCATTCATCTATTTTTAAAGTTATTCTGTCTTTAGAGTATTCGTTACGTATGTAGTTAATATTATTTGATTGCTTACCATATATCATATGAGTTTGGTGAGCGAAAGCGTAATCAAATAGACTAATGTCCATATATTTATTATAGCGCGGCGCGGGCATATATTATAAAGAAATATTTACGAAATTGGCCCCGGCGGATTTTTTGGGTTAACATATCGCTAATCTAGCGGTTTTTGGGGAGATCTAAATTTACCCCCCCGCGGCGTATATTGCGCGAACAAAACGCTCATTTTTTCAAAAAGGGGGTGGGCCAAGGCAAAAAAAAGTGAAATAAAGTTGTTAAATTTGTTGACATTGTCAGGAGGCTCTGGTATACTCTTTGCAGTTATGAGAGATATAGACCTGAAGTTAATCGAGCAGATAGTGATAGACTACAACGGCAGCCCATACAAGGACGATGCTTACGTCCTGTCGGCAAGCTGGACAGACACAGGTAAGTCACTGACCGACAGTGAGTTAGATGTCTTAGGCAACGAACACATCGACGAGTGCCTCGAAAAAAGTAGGTAAAAGATGTTGACTTTGTCAGCAATTGTGTTATACTATTCCCAGTTATGAGAGACAAGACCAAAGAGACAGTAGAGGCAATCGACCAGACCCGCATGGACATGGCAGGTATGACTGGATTGATTGAATGGATTAACGTGCTGGCAGATCGGAACGGTGAGGGCGACCTTGACGAGATCAAAGAGATAGCTAAAGAGCAGAGCCTCCGCCTAGTGGCCATGAGGAAGAGACTTAATGGGGCGAGATTCGACAACTCGTTTTCACCACTCGGATTTGAACTTGGTAGTTGACATCCGATTAATCTTATGATAGTTTTAAAGCAGATGAGAGACATGGAAACAAAACCAAGAATAGAGAGAATGCACGGGAAAGAGAACCACGCGCCCAAGCCACTAAACACAAACAAGTGCGAGCAATGCGGAATCACTTGCGAGGATGTTTGGCAAGAGTACCTGACCGAGTGCAAGAAGTGGAACAGACCAATCACCAAAACCCGCAAGGACTTTGATGACTTCGTAGACAATGGCGGCGGCGTTTGTACAGAGGAAGCCAGTTGCGACTGGGGACCGACTTGCGAAGGATGCTACGAGCATCAAGATTATTACGAATAAACAGTTGACAACGAAGCCCCAACCTGTAAACTTAATAAAGCGATGAAATGTAAAAAGGATCATACTTGCGCAAGGGAAGGGTGCGACGACAAATTCACAAGCTATGGCAGGTCTGGTTCTAATAGAAAGTATTGTTGTGAACATTGTCGCGTTCACGTTTACCTTGGTAAGCCTCAAGTTGATGGCCCCTTAACCAAAAAGTACACCGAAAAGACTAACTGCTTGAATTGTGGAGAGTCTTTCCTCAAGGCGGGCTATACTTCAAAGTATTGCTCTCACCAATGTGGCTGGGATTACAGACACGCAGAAGAAAAGAAAGCTAGAGGGCTGAAAGCAGAGAAATCTAAATGTAGTGAATGCGATACTGTTTTTGAAAGGAAATCCTCTCCCAAGATATTGAATTCTAGAACTCCCCAATTAAAATTGACTTGTAGTCCAGAATGCTCCAAGATAAGAAACCGTAGAAAAAGAATTGAGGCAAGGGGCAAACGAATCCAAATCCCCCGAACTTGCCGCCATTGCCAGACCAAGTTTACCTTTGAAGGTTATGAGAAAGCAACTTACTCCGACGATTACAAAATGTACTGCTCACCAGATTGTATGAACGAAAATTGTAAGTCCAAGTATTACCCGCCGCAAAAAAGGAATCGTGACAAGAAAAGACGTAACGACGCCGCAAATAAGGCTTGGGCAGATTTAACAGATTGTTATGTGAGGCAAGCAATCATGCAGGACTACAAAAGAGATGGGCTAATAATGAGTGTAAAAGAAATTTCCCCTCAACAGATTGAGGATAGAAGGCTACTCTTGCAAGCCAAGAGAGCTTGGAAACAGGCAACAGGGATGAACTTCGGTTTTAAACTGGTGCATTAACCCCGTCAGCGTAACGCTGATACAAACACGAAAGGAACCATAGTAGTATGAAGAAGTCGATTAATGGAGCGAATAGGGCCGATGACGCAATCGCGTTGAGTAACGTAATCGCTGACTTGCTATCCGGCAAGGCAACCAACCTTGAGGCGATCAACCTCGCCATTAAGGGTTTCGCGGTGAAGTGCGTTCAGCAGCGCGGCCACCAAGTCGAGTGCAAACTCAACGGCAAATCCAGCGCAAAAACTAACCCTTACTACGCGAGGATTGCCAAGGAGGCTCCGACTCACGAACTAGAGGCCAAGGCTGCGGCCAAGGCCGAAAGGGTAGCGAAGAAGGAGGCAGCCGAGGCCAAGGCCAAGGCCAAGAGGATCAAGCTGCGTGCCGCTGGGCTAAAGAGCAAGGCAAAGAGCAAGGTGTCCTCCAAGCGGAGGGCAACGGCTCCGAAGCGTGCCGCCAAGAGGCCAGTAGGTAGGCCAAGGAAGGCGCGGCCAGTAGGTCGCCCCAAGGGCAGCAAGAACCGGCCAAAGAATTAGGGGGTGGTTCCTCTCCCCTCGCCCTTCGGGGCGGGGGGAACACCCTCTTTAAAGGATTGCTTGACAAAGGCTTGCAAAGGCGGCAGCCGCAATTCTAACCCCTTGATAGTCAGTGACTTACGACATGGCAAGACCCGTGCCAAGTGTACGCAAAAGCTAACAAAAAAAACTTTGAAAAAAGTGAAAATAATGCTTGCAATTCTCAGAATTTTCTGGTAAACTATTCCCAGTGAGTGAGAGAAATACAATGAAAAATACAATGACACTAGCAGAGATTCGCCGATACGCGGCAGACAAGCGCAAACGCCAAGCCAAGCGGGATACGTTCACCTTGAACGGTAACACCTACACGGTGAACAATGACCCCGCGCACCAGCGCGATCAGTTGGCTGGCTATTGCGGAAATAATCCAAAATAAAGGTTGACTTTTTAGATAATTCTGATATAATGGTTTCTGTTATGAGAGATAAAAACAAAATATACTTCTTAAACGTCACCTTCAAGGTGAAGCGCAACCCCGAATACACGGGCAACCACACGCTTGCCGGTTGTAATGGAGTAAGTACCACGTTCCCGCTTAATACAACCAAAGCCGACATGATCAAAAAATTTCACGCGGAAATAGTCGGCAAGATTAACGGCAAGACTTGGACAAAGGGCGAAATCGTCCAAGTCGTCGAGATTGAAAAGTGTTTCGAGGATTCAAGCGAAAAGGGTAGATTCCATAAAGACAACTACTAAAATGAGAACACACGAACACCCAATAAAAAAGGTAATAGTTGACGATACCGCGCAAGGTTATTTCCTTACGGTAAGTCGAGGCAGCAAAGTGTTAGAACGCAGAGGCCCAAGCGGCAACTTGCGTTATATAATGAAACACGCAAAGGAGCATTGCGGCTTTAGTGATGAACCACTAGCGCCAACCATTAGAAACAAGTGGGAAGTAAAAGTCCGAGAGGGAATACCTATAGGCATAGCGGAGTAGCCAAGTGGTAAGGCGGAGGATTGCAAATCCTTTATCGTCGGTTCGATTCCGACCTTCGCTTCCAATTAAATAAAATATATAATATGAAAAATAAAATAAAGTGGTTAATTAATGACCTAGGATTAAATGAATTGAATGCTTACTTGTTTGTGGCAGGTAGCGCAATAACGGCTGCGGCTCTGGTACTGTTACTGTCAGGTGATGCTCCTGAAATATGGAGGTACTGGAGGGTATTCTTTCTAAAGCTCTATTGAGACACCGCCTTGCTAACTCCTTGCTTGTCATGGGGTTAGAAATGCGGCAGCCGCGATTCTAAGCCACTGATTACCAGTGACTTAGGATGGACCGGTGCGGAGGTTTCGCAAAAAAAAAGTGAAAAAAAGTGAAAATAAAGCTTGCAATGTTTGCCTATCACGGTTATAATTAACGGCGTTATGAGAGATTACTACGCGAAATTAAACGAGGCCGAGGTTCGGGAATTGAATGTGGTGTGCGATGGTCTGCGTGAGGACGCCATCGCCACGCAGGAACGCGAGTCCGAGGAGGAGGTTTGTTGGTGCAAGTTTTTTGAGTCGTGTCCTTTATGCTCCGCGCAGGAGCGTGAGCTGCCCGAAGAGGATCTCGTCGAATGCACGGGATGCGGCGAGCAATGGTTCCGCCACTCTTTCCCTCACGTCAAGGGCGACACCATCGACTGGTGTCGCAAGTGTTACAAAAGCGACCCCTATTATGTCTGAAAATAATTCGCTTTTGTTGTTGACATTGTAAGCTATTTGTGAGATAATCTTATCCGACATGAGAAAAGAAATGAAAACCTACAACGAAGTCTACGCGCCACGTTACGATGTGTTTTACCGTGACGCCGCCAACGAAAATGATCCATTAGGCAGATTGGAAATGAAGTCCTTCCCGATGGTGAAGGGCGACCCCGACCACAAAGCGTTCAACGATGCCATAGCTTTCGCTGACGCTATCTCTGACGGCGGAAATGAGGACTGCACGATTGAATCGCGCCGCTACGACAAGGCTAAAAACCGTTGGGATATTGAGCGGGTTTGGCCTAATAAAACTAATTGACACCACTCACCCTTTCTGATATAATTAACAGCGTTATGAGACAAGAACAGTTCACGAAAATAAATGATGCCAAGTTTGATATGGCTGGCGTCGAGGGCGTTTTGGAAGATGTCGCAAAGCGCGACGATTACACAAACGCAGAACTCCGAAGCTGCATGGTTCGCATGGCCCAAACGCTTGGCGAGGCTCGCGTTAAGATCAGCACGGCAGTCCAGCAACACCCTTTAATAAAAGAATGAAATACGGAAATCAAAACTACTTTGTTGAAAAAGTTTTAATTGTCTTTTTTATCCTTTGGGGCATTGCAACAATCTTTAAAGTCGCTTATGGACACACCAACATTACCCACACTAGGGAAACCAAAATCATTGCTATCACTATACTTGCCGAAGCGAGGGGAGAAGGGGAAGCAGGGATGTACGCGGTTGCTGCAGTCATTGCTCAACGAGCATTTGAAAGAAAACGGACACCATCAGCAGTATGTCTTAAAAAATGGCAATTTAGTTGTTGGAACGGTAAAACCTTAAAGAGCCTTGAACACTTGCTAAAAGTACCACAAGCAAAGTACGCGCTGGCATTGGCAAAGAATATCAAACTCTTGAGCCGCGATTACGTTGGCTTTGCTAATCACTACCACGCCACATGGATGAAAAAGAAACCGTACTGGGCCAAAGGTGAAAAGCCTGTCAAGGTTATCGGCAACCACATTTTCTACAAACTATAACTACTATGAAAATAAAAATAAACGACAACTACACATACGAAACTGACGAACAGGCAAGCGTAGGCGACACAGCAATTTTACCAAGTCCATCATGGCTTGCTGATGTTCGGGGCGCAACTTGGGAAGGCAAAGTTACCGCAACCGAAAGCGATTACGATGGTTGGTGCGCCAAGGCTATAAAAATTATAAAGAAATGAAACAACAATACCGTCACACTAAACCGTACAGAGGCAAGGATCCTGACTTCACCAGTGAATTCGACAAAGAGATAGCTAGGGAAACTGCTAAGTATATAGCGACGACAACTCCTGAAGAACGCGCCGAAGATGACTATCACCTGCAGCGTGGATACGATGAGTCCAAGATGCGGCAATTGAACCGCCTAGTAAACAAATACAGGGAGGAGTTACAAAAAATTTAGCGTTGTCTCATAACGCGCTAGCGCCCTCGTCGTGGTTTTTGGGGTTTTTATCTGTATTCCCCCTTTCTTTCCCACGGCGGGGGCGTAACTCTTTGATTATCAATGGGTTACGTCGCGGGCAGCCGCGATTCTAAACCATGACTCAAGTCATTTACTATTAAGGGCTTATAGTGTATTATTAATATATTATATTTGATGCTATTTGGTTTCCTATTTGGTGTTATTACAAAGTATATTAAAAAACTTTGAGTTATTTGTTGACATTGTGTTTAGCTGTTGGTATAATTAACGGCGTTATGACAAGGTTTATCGACACAGGTTGCAGTTACTCCGAGACTTACGAGCCGGAGCATATCTACACATTCACGGGCAAGTGCGTCGTGACGGAAGCTCCTTATAGTGTGAGCGTTAAAGGTTCGGAACTCTTTCAGATGAGGCAGACGGGCAGCATAATGGCGTTGAAATCGTTATGCGCTGGCGACAGGGAGTTTCTTATGTCAGGCATAAGTCCGTTAGGATGGGACAAGAAGTATGGCGATCCAGATATGGCATGGGGTTCTTGCGGTCATTTTAACACTAAATAATTGTTGACTTTGTAGGCAGAGCGTGATAGAATATAACAAGTGAGTGAGAAAAAAAACATGAATGATTATAACTACAAAAGTAAACGCTTCAGCACGGACATCGATCTGGCAAAATTAACTGGAAAAATCGCGCAAGTAAGAGGCGGCTTGACCTTTCTGACCAACAACCTCGGCGGCTTATGTAGCGAAGAGCAAGCTCATGCTACATTGACGCAAGCAGATAGAAGGCTCAAAAAAGTTCAGGAAACTCTTTATGACGTAATGTACACCGACAACTGATATGAAACAAATAGATGATGATTGGATGAGGCCGCGAACAAAAGCGGGAACAGAGGAGATGCGGAGAAGGCTTAATTCTATGAGGGAAATACTACAAGCAGCAGCCAAAACCGAGAGTATAGAGTCAAAATTCAACTTGGCCCTCTTTAACGAATACTTCTCATTTAATTGGGACAGTAACCACTATACTGCGGACAGCCCTTGGGAAAACGAAACGGAGGTGGACGCATGAACGATAACATCACATGGGATGACGTATCCACACAGGTTATCCACCTACAAGACGATGAGGACGCAGCCAAATGTTACTCATGTAATGGCTGGTTCCCTATGTCTAGCTGTGAGCTAAATACAGATGATGATGGCACAGCCGTACCAGTATGCGAAAGGTGTGCGTCAGGATCAGACTGTAACTGGACTATGCCACTATGAAAGACCAGATATATGGCGTGCCTAGCTGGGAGCGAGTGAAACAACTCAAGGAGGCAGAGGCTCAATACCCTAAAGCGGACTGGAGCGAAGGCTCCTACCACGATACCATGCGGAAGGCCGCTGATGCCAAGCGCAAGAAGTATGGCACAACCGTATCTTACAACGGATATTGAAAATGATCGACGACATACGCAACACTTATCTTTTCACAACTAACCAAGGCGACAAGATAGAAGTACGCGCATGGTTTGAAGAGGAGGCGATTATCAAATTCCAAAAGAACCATCAACGGATCGGCCCGAAGTATTATCACCCCGTGGTCTTTACTGCGGTAGAGCGCGTAAGTCGTTGATCATCAATGGCTTGCGTTTGCGGCTGCGCCCCTGCTAAACCGTTGCGGCTTAGCGGTTTAAGCGGATTACCTACTCTGATATTATTTGACGTATTTGCGCGAACTTCTTATTTATGAACGCAACGACGTCGCAATCGGCTGCGTTTCTTTGCCGAAGGGATTTGATTTGATACTCAATGTGCCTCTTCATCTCACCCCGAACATGATCCCGCATGACAATCTTATCATGCTTAACTTGTCGCGTGACCTTCTTCTTCGCGGCCTTCTTTTGTAAATGTTTTGTTTTCATTTGCTCTTCTTGTTCAAATGCTTTAACTGTTTCTTTGTATAACTCATCAAACTCCATTTATTTACTATTAAGGGCTTTTTAGACCAATCTGCGCTGCCGCAATCATCACACAATAAATTATCTGTATGATGGGGACGAACATCCTCATCCCATTCAAAAATCTTATCACATTCGCAACACTTATAGTATGTCATTATATTAAAAAAAATGGTGGCGGGAGTATTTGTGTACCCGCACCTTTTCAGTCCCCAGAAAACAAATGTTTCAGATCGACTTACTTCGGACTCACCCGCGATTTTCCTCTGCCACTAGGCCGTTGTACTTCTCGCAGTCGCTACGTTACCCCTTTGGGAGGGATTATTCCGTCACACCGATCTCACTCCGTCGAGTGAGAAAAATTGAATGAGTTGCTACCGCGCCACCAGTAGTGTGATCGCGCTGTATTGCAAGCGCAGTCGCGTAAAATGTCTTACCATCCCTGTCCCAGCGCGTTTATAGCTTAGGGCGATGGAGGCGTTGTCGGCTTAAAAGCCAATATACTCGCCAACTCAAAATTCAAAGAACAAAAAAGTGTCGGGGGATCAAAAAAGGAACAATAATAAAAAACCTTTTTTGTTTTAAGTCAGCCCCGCCTGACTTTCAACCCAATCACATGACTAAACATGACATTACAAACAACGATTCGGTTTCCCGAACAGAAAAATATTCTAGCAGACACTTTCAAACTCGTCAACCCTTTTTCTCACTTTTTTTTCCGTAGGTAAGTCTTTTACGAGACGGCCCTTCTGGTTCTAGCCCGTTCTTTTTGAGCCATTTTTGATAGCCTATGTCAACCGCTTTGGCTAGGCCCTTTGTGTCGCCATAGCCCCATTCTCCTTGCTTTATTATTTCTCCAGCCACGTGGGAAAGGCTACCGTTTGACGCTATTTTGTCAACCCTTTTTCTATGGGGCTGCCCCCGTTGAGACTGGTTCTCAACAACGCGTTTGGCATGGGGCTTGCTGACGAATTTCTTTTTCTTCAAGATTTGTGAATAACTTGTGAAAAGAAAGATGAAAAAAAAGGTTAAAAAAAAGTTGACACCTAGGACAGGGGTGCTAGGGTGTGGGTGCTATGACAGCAACTGACTTGTTAAAAATCACAGACGGAAATGCCAAGCTCAAAGGCATTTATCATTTCTCCCTGCCAAGCGGCTGGAGTTGCCCCGGTGCAAAAAACTGCAAAACTTTTGCCGACAGGGAGACAGGGAAGATAACGGACAAACAGGTTGAAGTCGACGGAGTCGAGATTCGCTGCTATGCCGCAATGGATGAGGCTCGTCGTTCTAATGTGAGGAAAATTCGTTGGGACAATTTTGATTTATTAAAGCAATGCAAAAGCTTAAAAGATTATGTCAATTTAATTTCTGCCAGCGTGGCGCACGAAATGCCAGCGGTGGGCGGGTTCCTCCGAGTCCATGTCGGGGGGGATTACTTTAAGTATATTTATTTGAAGGCATGGCTGACAGTTGCGGCACTTTTCCCTAAAATAACTTTTTATTCCTATACAAAAAGCATTCACTTGCTTGCTAGATATTTGAATGAAGAAAATGAATTACCCCCAAATTTTGCTTTTACCTGTTCAACGGGCGGGAAATTCGACAAATTGATACCAGAAACAAAGGTTAAGACTGCAACAATCTTTTTTTCTCAAGATGAAATTGACGCGCTAGGTTTGGAAGCAGACCACACCGACGGCTTGGCTATCTCGTCAAGTAAAAGTTTCGCTTTGTTGCTTCATGGTTGTCAAAAGAAGGGGAGCAAAGCATCAGAGGCATTAAAAGGCTTGAAAAAGCAAGGATTCACAGGGTACAATGCCTCCCGAAATGTTAGCCACAAGTGAACATGGTTTTTTTGTCGTTGTCATTATAGTGATACTAATTTTGAAGGCAATGGAAGATACAGAATAAAAGAGTGAAGTTAATAATACAACACAACGGCGCGGCGTGTGTTGTTGGCCTAATAGGGACAGCAAGTGAAATTGTTGAACATTTTAACGGCTTTTGGAATCATGGGGCTACTAGGGGCGAGCTAACTTGGGGCCACGATAACTTTGCACACTTTTGGACAACGCCTGAAAAACTTTATTCGTCATATTTAAGCAGAGCGAGGCTTGAACTAATGAAACGAGATACGGCCAAATACAAAGAAAAGAAGGGCGGTTTTGATACCGTTGCTCGCAGATTTGCCGACTTAAAGTTGAAGCAAATAAGACTAGACCGTTGCTTGTATATGTATAAGAGTGAAGATATTTTCCAAGTTACCCTTGGAGATGTGTCCGACGAATGGGAGAAGAACTATGAGGACGGAAAAGGATTGTATAAACCTAAAATAAAAGCATAATCATGAACACAAAAGAGTATGTAATAAAACTAACTGATGAAGAAAAAGAGAGACTCAAATACTTCAAATATAATTCTCCAATTGAAGATGCTTCAATAGGGGGAGCAACCCTAAACGGCGTGATAAACCAAGTACTTGAACAAAATAATGAACCTGTTAAGAACATTCATCTTCACAACTAATCATGGTGACGAAATCGAGATTAAGACTTGGTTTCGTGAGCAGGCAATATTAGAGTTTGCCGAGCAATATCAGATAGTCGGGACATGCACTTATATCCCAACCGTTTGGGTTAAGCTTGAAGAGAAAAGCCCACTAATAAATAGTGAATTAGAAATGTCTAAATAGCAAATAAGCAAACCCCAAATAAGCTTGATACAAATAAGGCCTTTACAGGTCTTATTTTTTTTTGTAATGGCAGCTTTTGAGAAAATGGGGCTGCCCTAATTGAGACCAAGTCTCAGCCCCCCGCCGATAATGGCTGCAAAACCAGCGAGGGGCCTAGACTACCTCAACGAGACTGCACAAGCTTTTGAACTTTAGCTGGCGAGGTCTCCTCCCATGTTGTGGAAGTTTTTTGATCTACGTTATACGCATAACCAAAAAATCTTGTGGTTATTTTTTCGAGTGCCTTTTTTAAGGATGGGAAGAATCCTTTTTTCTTTGAGTTAAGCCACTCCCGACATTCTGCATCGCGCAAAACAAAGTCAGCAAGTTCCTGCTTCATTTGCTTCTCTGCTTCTTGCGCCGAATGAGTGCTGTCATGCTCTGCCCGAAAACAGACGAAGCATGATGACGCGCCGCCTAGTTGGCGCACCCTGCCCACAACGTCCTTGGTATAACCAAGCTTAACGCTCTTGTCCTTATAAAAGGCGTAGTAGGTGTATTTAGATAAACCCCTTTTGCTCTTTTTCATTTCATTTAATATTTCTAAAAGTCTTATTAGATTCAAAAGCCATTATGCACTTTCTGGTATTGTTGAACCAAAAGCTTACTTGACTTCTGCCATGACCATAGGCGGCGGGGAGCTTTTCCCTCTGACCTGCCTTGAGCAAGTTGGTTACGTCTACAATCATCTTGTGAAGTTTGCGGATAGAGTTCTGGCCCTTGCTTTTCTTGCCCCTATACTCCGAGCTAATTAAGTCATTATAAAACTTTTTAGCTTTCTCTTGATCCTTATTAAAGAATATAGCTATCGGAGCAAGGACTCCACTTTGACGGAAAGCAGAGTTCCTCGTCTTGTTTTCGTAAAGCCACTCTATAGCTTCTCTGTACTTACTGTGCGAGTTTAATATCGCCTTGTCGGTATAGAAGGGCAACCCTCTGTCGCAGATTTGACCCGCTTTCATTTTTTTGCCAAGGTAATTTACCCTACTTCGCAGAATTAGTCCAGCGATGTTTACTCTGTAGTTTGTTTTCGAGTCAGGCTCATTCATCGGCAACAATCCAGCAAACTTTAAGCGTTGCCCAATAGTCCTGATGCGAGAAACGTCTATCTTTTGAACTGAACCAATACGGCAACCAGTTTTGAGAACTACGTCTACAGCCTTGTTTGCTCCGACAATAGCCGAGAGGGTATGTTGGCCGTCAATCAACATTCCTTTTGTATTGAAAGCAATGTTTGAGGCTTCAAAGTACCAGTCTTTTAAGACTTCATTTTTTATTCTTGAAATAATTCTCTCATCCCTTGTCCTATTAGAGCAGAACCCTTTCGAGAACTTCAAGCCAGAAGCTTGACGATCTGTATGTCTATCTGCAAAAGATACATTGCAATGTTGCAAGATATCCTTTGCTTGACTTGGTGTCATATGATACACCTCGACTGTAAAGTCCGACTGTGTGAAGTCGCTCTCTTGGCGGAAGTCCGCCGCTGCCTTTATTTTTTTATTGACCTTTGCAACTAATTCTTTTGCTTGGTCTGTGAGTTTTTCGGCTCTCCCTTTAGTAGAGCTTACTTCCGACAACTTGGTAGTTTTTTTAGTAGTCATACTTTCCTTTCTAATAACACTTTGACCTAAACGGCCTCCGCGATTACATCAAAAAAGGAAATGCCTGTCAACCAAATAAAAAGAATTTTTATCATCTTTTTTTGAATAGGAAAATAGTAAATAGAGATAAGCCAAATAAGTATGCAGATATATCAATGAGATGATAGATTTACATGGATTATCATCTTTTTTTGAAACCGAGTCTCAATTGGGGCAGCCCCCCGAAAAAAGTGCATTTTCGTGAAGAAAAAGGTTGACGCCTATGTGGGGGGTGATAGGGTGGGGGCGCTATGATAGGACCGCAAAAGATAAAGGTGTTCGAACTCGACAATGGAAATGGCTGGATGTTCTCAATCAATGGGCGTTCCAATGAACCCAACTGGGATATCGGCGAGACATACGAAAATCAGATAGGCTACGATACCAAGGCTGAAGCTCTTGAGGCAGGCAGGAGGGAGGTTAAAACGCGAAAGGCTTGGGCTCCGCTATTCAAGGCTGCTGGTGATTGGCCGAGTGAACCTTGAGGCCAGTGCGCCAAAGTAATGAAAGGAGGTGAATAATAACCATGAACGAACAACCAAAAGCTGAAACCATATACCCTTTCGGTAACGGCAAGTATGAGGCTTGCGGGTGGATCACTTACGGCAAAGGTTCAGTGCTGGAAGGCCAGTCGCAGGAATGCGTCGTGGGCATATTCCAGTCGCTGGAGGAGGCCAAGGCAAAGTACCCTAGTGTCGAGGTGTCTGAATACGGCAGGTGCAAAGAGCATCGCCCGACTGTACCCCTGAACGCGCCTAGTGACTTTGATCACTATGACGCGGGTGAATACTGGGGCGAAAACGACTACTGACCGCGTTTTCTTTTCAGCCGGTAGGGTATACGCCCTGCCGGTTTTTTTATGCCTACGCAAAAAGCTTAATGAGAACGGGTCTCAAAAGGGGCTGCCCCGCGGCCAGCGAAAAAAAAGGGCAGCCCGAAGGCTGCCCCTGAGAGTGCTTTTCTAGGCCTCCACCACGACCTCTACGGCCTTTGGCTTCTTGTCGGGCATACGCACCGTCCATTCATCCCGCTCGCCCTCGTTGCGCGTGATTTTTTCGAAACGGTCGAAAATCTTGCGCGAAGTCTTGCGCGAATTCTCGAACTTGTCGTAGCCAGCCGTTGGCGAATGCGTCAGGTGCTGCGTGAATGCGTTGTACAGGTTGAACAGATTGCGATTCGCGTCCGCATTCTGGTGCGTGGGGTCGGCCCAAATCATTTTGACCGAATCTCTAGCTGCCGCGCTGACAAGCGATTTGATTGCCATATTGTCAACGATGATTTCACCCTGCTTCTGGGTGATTTCTTGGTGGGCCATGTCGCCGAAGACTGCCATGCTGTCAGCGTTGAACCCCTTGAACGCCCTTTCGATAGCGTCCTGCGCTTCTGCTATAGGGACTTTGCCGGTATGCAGTTGGTCGAAGTCATAGTCGCGAGAATTTGTGACCATGCCATTGGTGCAGATCAAGCGAACAAAACCCATTGAAAAACCGACTTTGCAGGATCGGTCGTAGGAATTGTTAAGCGTGAGCCTTAACCCGATTGTGTCGCCTACCTTGGGGACTTCGATAGTCTTGTCCTTGAAGGTATACTCACCATAGAAACGAGAGCCGCCCAGCGTGCAGAAGAGCTTTTCTTCGTAGTTGTCAGCCTTGAGGTTCGTGAAAGCCTCGCGAGCCGTATTCACCAGTTCGTCGTTTGGGACGACTGCGTAGTTATCCTTTGCCATTCCTAGCAAAGCCACCTTGCCTGTCATGTCAGTCCTGCGGACTGCGTGCCAGCCTGTCTTCTCACCGTCTAGCGTGTGAGCAACTTTTTCCACGCCAAAAGCGTAGTCAGTCGATATGTGTCTTGTTGGTCTCATGTCATTTTAAACCTGCTATCTCGGCAGGAACGGGTAGGATAATCGTCACTTTTAAACCTGTCAACAAAAAAAGAAACAAAAGCCAAATAAATAAGAGGAGCGGGGGCGGGGTACATGGTCAGCGCGGGATTTTCGGGGCAGCCCTAATTGAGAGCGACTCTCAACGAACAAAAAAAGGGGGCAGCCGAAGCCGCCCCCCTGTCCTTGGCGTCCAAGCTATCTGAGCTTGGCTTCAATTGTGTTGTTGCAGGCCAGCCTACCCCCATGCCTGACGGTCTGATGGAGTTCCAGCTCCTTCTGCTGGTCTTTCACCTTCTGTTCGAGGTGACGGATTCTGTCGAGCATTTGAGCTCGCTCCATTTCGAACTGAACGTTTTTGAACGCCTCGAATGTGGCGAATGACTCTCGGATGGTTTTTTCGAGTTGATCCATTTTATCGTCCCTCCTCTCTGAGGGATTTTGTTTTGCGGTCAGGGTTGCGCTCTCGTGACAAGCGCAAGTTCCATTTGTCATGCGCTTCGAGCCGCAGCTTCTCCCAATCGCGATAATAGTCGGAGCTGCCTTCAATGCGATGCTTGTTCGCTTTGAGGTAGTTCGTGACCAGCGCAGCCCATCGTCCGTTACCGGCAGAGGCTTTCACTTCGTCGCCGTATTTCAGGCCCTCTCTCCATTTGGTTGTATTATTTATGGTCATGTTATGTTTTTAAGTTCGGGGGTTGGTTTGACCCGAACAAAAGTCAAGTCTTACCCCAAAGGGTTTAGGCGTCAAGAAAAAAAGAAACAAATAAATAGTAAATAAGTCCCCCCCAAATAAAGAGCCCGCCGCCGCTACCTAAATTATGGTATTTTGGGGCTGCCCTTGTTGAGAGCAATTCTCAACAAAAAAAAGCCCCCCTCGGCATTATTGTTACCGAGAGAGGCCCCCATTACTATGATAACCACGAACCTGCCGCTCTCCAGCGACAAGAGTGTTTGGAAACTATCACCTTTATTGGGTTGCTACCTCTAACTAGACGCTAATCTAGGCGTGATTGAGTTTCCTAAATTTTATCTGTTTTCATTTCTTTATAATTTTTATAGCCTTGGCGCAATAGCCATCGTAATCGCTTTTGGTTGCGGTGACCTTACCTTCCCAAGTCGATGGGCCGGGTATCCATGACGGACTTGGTAGAATCGCTGTATCGCCTACGCTTGCCTGTTCGTCGGTTTCGTATGTGTAGTTGTCGTTTATTTTTATTTTCATAGTAGTTATAGTTTGTTTTATCTGCTCATCCTATAAAACGCTTTCTTATGCTTGGGGAGATTCCACCAAAGACATACGCCATCTGTATTAGAGTTGCTGGCGAAAGCCTCCATGCACTTTTTGCCGTTTATATCTTTCGCTATTTCCCAATTCTTTAAGTCGGTTGAAACCATTAGCGCAAATCTTTTCCCGCATGGTGGGTTTTCGATTCCGACACGAACAAAAGTTCTTTCGAGGACATAACTCATTTCATAGTAGTCTCTGAAGTCGTTCCACTTCCCGTTGATTCCCCAAATGTTCATGTGATTCTCTAGGTCGCCGCCGTTTGGTTCATGGTCATCGAAATTATCGTAGCACCATGTTTCGCCAGTAACCCATTGCCAATCGCCACTCTTTTGCTCGGCTCCAATCCAAGCGTCGCGGTTCTTGCTCATTATTAGTTGGTCGAGGCGTTGCTGTTCCTCTGGACTTGTAACCGTAGCCAAGTGACCACCTTTGGACTCTGCGTCCTTTTTTGCAGCTTGCCAAGTAAAGTTTCCGAACACGAAAGAGAAACTTGAAGTAGGCTTTCCCTCAATCACGATAGTAGGCTCATGTGCGTTTATCGTGACTGCCGACAGTAGTAGTATTAGTAGTTTTTTCATAACCTGTAAAAAATATGGTTGCCGATTGTCTTGACTGGCTTTTTACCCTTTGCCCACTTGGGCGGTTTGATTTTATTATTATGGTAATGGTTTGCAAAGCCAACAAAGTCGCGACTTAAAAGTTTTATGTTTTTAGCCAGAGAGATAGCGTATTTGGCTTGCGGCACTTTAAGCAAGTGTTCAAGACTCTTTAATGTTTTGCCGTTCCAACAACTAAATTGCCATTTTTTAAGACATACTGCTGATGGTGTCCGTTTTCTTTCAAATGCTCGTTGAGCAATGACTGCAGCAACCGCATACATCCCCGCTTCCCCTTCTCCCCTTGCTTCGGCAAGTATAGTGATAGCAATGATTTTGGTTTCTCTGGTAAGTTTGACATTGTTATGTGTGTGTGCGCTAACAGCATTAAGACCCGCAGCCATTAACGCTGCCGTCCAGACCAACCGCCACCACGCGTCGAGTTCGTTCAGTCCTAGGTCGTTGACCAACCATTTTGTTTTGCTCGTAATACTCATAGCGAAAAAAGTTTCGTGCAAATAGGCTTTTCTGTCAACCTTAAAAATGATTTTTTTTGACTTTTTTTCGCGGGGCAGCCCTTATTGAGAGCCGGTCTCAACTAATGATAGTTTTGTGAAAATTATTTATTCGGCCATTTCAACCAAGGAGCTTCGCTGTCTCGGATAAAAACGTCTTCACCATAAACATAATAGTAGTGGCGTTCTTCAACTTTGTTCCAAACATAGAGGTAGGCCTTGCCGGTATTAAGCCAAAGCATAGGGATCTCTGTGCCTCCGCATCCAACTTCATAATCTTCGTGATAGAAGTCGTATTTCTTGCCGTTGCAGTCTTGGAGTGTCATGATTTTGAATCTATAACATTGCCGTAAACTGGATCTTTAATCCAATTTGATTCGCGAATTTCAATCTCACGCCTCTTTTGCGCTCCGGCCAACGCTTGCGCGTCATTGTAGGCGTCAATTGGGTCACGCTTGTCAAGAGCCTCAAGGGCCGCTTTGAGCCAATAGCTCGCGGATGGGTCAGTTCTGATTTTGAATTTTTGTTCTTCGTATGTCATAGCTAATTCGCTTTGCCGCAGTCATTGTGTCCGCGGTGGGCTATTTCTGTCAAGTTTCCAATGTGATCCTTTAGCCACTTGAAAACTTGCGCTGGGCCTTTTGCCTTTCTGGAGATGCAAGTAGCTGTGTGTTCATATGGGATTTCTTCGCCTTGTTCGTTCAGGCACTTGATAAAAACAACCGTTGGCTTTTCATCCGTCAACGGAAGGTTTTTCGTGACAAGATCAATCTGGATCCGAACCGACGACTCGTAGCAGCTTCCTTCGATTTTCATAGCGACAAAAGCATGAAGAAAAAGCCGCCACTTGTCAACTATTATTTTGAAAAAATATTTTTTGGGGCTGCCCTAATTGAGTTTGATTCTCAACAGGGCAAAAAAAAGAGCAGCCGAAGCTGCCCCTGTTCGTAGGAGGAATTTATTCCTCTCTCCACTCCTTTACTCTGTGCTCGCATTCCTCACAGCCTTCGCACGAGTTGATATGGTGATTGCTCAAGAACTGATCCCATTTAGACTCTCCTCGAATTCGAAGCATAGTCTCATCGGGATCCTCCTTGTCTTTATATCGATCGGGGTACTCGATAGTTTCGAGCTTGCCAAGTTCGATGCAGATCGCAGTCTTACGCTTCTTCCAATCCTCTAGGACCATGTCGAGATCCTTGTTAGTTTTGAAGATAATTGCGTTCGCAGTATCCGAAAGCATACTGCCGGAATCGCCTCCAGTTTTATGATCAACAACCTGCATAAAACCTTGCACAATGCCTGCAAGTTTTTTCAGATTTTTGCTGATATAATAAAAGTTATATTTCATTTTTTTTCACCTCCTTTCATGTGTTCTTTAGTTTGTTCCCAAATGCCGTCACACATTTGTTTGACTAGTTTTTTATGTGGCCTGTAATTGCAGCAGAAGATATCTTTGAATATAGGCAGAATAACCTTCTCAAAGTCGACTCCCTGCTGCTTTGCGAATAGAAAAGCCCGATCCACCTTGTTGGAGCAATCCCTGTCGTGTTTTGGATAATCTTCAGACATTTGAAACCTCCCTCTTGATGCGAATAACATTCTGGCCGACTAAACCTCTGGGAAAGTTTCCCTTCTGGCCATGCTTGGTTTCGTAGAAGCCTTCTGGCCTTTCGATGCCATGCTCCTCGTCCCATTTCCTTTGGGCTGCTTGGCCTTCTGGAGTCCTTCTGAAGCCTTTGCCTTCTAAATGCCTTTGGTAAATGCCTTCGCGCAAATCCATTTGTGGCCTTTTCCGTTTTTCGATGCCTTCCTTTCGGCGCATCTCCTTTGCCTCTGCTTGTTCAATCTTCATGTATTGCAAGCGGGTGATGAAATCGGAAGTTGCCACTTCCGAAGTTGATAAGTTTGCGACTAAAACCTTTTTCAAGACTTCATCGCATGGCACTTTGTATTCACTCTTGCCGCAAAGAGTGACCGATTCCAGTTCGTGCAGAATATGCGCGGCGCGTTCTGCTTGTATCTCCGTCATGTTTGTAGTTTTTTGATTTAGTTCTCGCACTCCGAAAAGTATCAAGAAAAAGCCGAAAGATGTCAACTATTTTTCTGAAGTTTTTAAAAGTTTTTTAAATTAGGGATTTAGTAAATAGCAAATAAGAAACAGACAAATACCAAATAATTGCGCGCGTGTGTATACATTGTATATCCGGCGGGGCAGCCCCTTTTGAGACTCAGTCTCATTAAGAGTAGCAAGCACCATGCCAACATAGTCGTGACGCAAAAGAAAAAAAAATAAAAAAAAGTGCTTTTTTCTGTTGACACTTAAGCCTGTTCCTTTAAGATGGGCGCGTCCGAAGGGACAACATTACGATGAATGCAAACGACATACTCAACAAGCTGAAGGGCGGGGTCACTCGCACGATGGAATACGGCAAGGTCTGCGCGAATAAGAAGGCCTGCACCGACACGATAACGAAGGAAAGCACTTTTCAGGTGCGGTCGGTTCGTTACGAGCAAATGAAGCACACGAAGGATCTTCGTGCCGCTGGGGTCGAACCGTCTGATCAGGAACCGCGTTTCAAGGTTCATGAAATGGACGGCAACAAGTACACGATTCAAGAGGGAATCGCTGACAACAACAAGGGCAAACTGTCCGCCGCTGTTGCCTTTCACACGAACCCGACGACGCCAATGCCACCGACGGTCTGGAAACGCAATGGGGTCGTGGTGGATAGGGATTCGGTGCTGGGCGATATTCTGGCGAAGGATCACCCGAAGCCCAAAAAGGATGGGGCATGGGGCAGGCTGCCAATTGAGAATATCAAGGCAATACGATAATTGCGGTCAAGGGGAACACCGGCGGGGGGCTTCGGCCTCCCGCCTTTTTTTGTCAAGATTATCCGACTTGGCACGCCGTTTGCTGTAGGCACTTGGCACGCCACTTGCTACCTTGTTGAGACTCAGTCTCAATTGGGGCAGCCCTAAATGAGACTCGGTTTCATTAAGTTTTTTTGCGTTCTAAGCCATTAAAAAAGCGGCAGGGGGTTATCCCTGCCGCTTGTGGAGAAAAGCCCTCAGAGGGCCGCTAGTAGTCGTTTTCCGACCATGCCTCGCCCGCATCCATTGGATCGAAATCCGCAGGGGGGCAATGCGAGACCATAGGGCGATGCCCACGATACCGCGGAACATCGGACACGTAGGCCGAAGGATGGGCCGCTTTGGCCTTTTCAAGAGTGGGATACCACTCAATGGGGATTTCCTGCTGCTGACCTGCCAGCACGCTATTGCGCGGATAGGTCTTAGTGCCGCAAGCTTCCCACTCGTCACCATCGGGATAAATGGTGTCTACTTTGGGGTCTTGATCACTCATGAATTTTGACTCCCAACGCACTCGGCTGTCATTTCCGCAAAGAGCAAAGAAAAGATTTTCCGATTCAAAGGATGAGCCTCCTCGCCGTCAAACTTCCAAGGGGTCAGGTGCTTCTGGTAGCCCTCCTCCGTCCTAAACTGGGCGTAGATTGGCACAAGTGCGCGATGCTCGAGCAGGTGGTCGCCATACCGTTGCGCTAGGTCGCGCAGGAGCGTCCTAGTGAGCTTTCGATTGGCTGGGATGATATCCTCGCCCGTTTCAAGGTCAACGACCTTAAAAGGCACTTTCTCGCCCAGTAAGATGCAACTGAGCTTTTCCGTCATTCTCGCACAGGTTTCAGCGAACCCCGCGAGCTGTCCTAGTTTTTGCTCTGGCGATCCAGAGAAGTGTTTCGAATAATCCATAGTAAAGGCGGGTACTACCCGCAAAACGAGGGATTAGCATGACGATTAAACTCTGTCAAGTACTTTTTTCGAATTAGTGAATAGCAAACCGGAAATAGGCAAATAACAAATAGAGCGCGCCACGCGCAGCGACATTAGATTTTATAAAAAAAATTATATTTCATCATGGCATGTCACTTGCTACTTGTTGAGAACGAGTCTCATTTGGGGCAGCCCTTTTTGAGATCCAGTCTCTTTATTTTTTTCACATTTAGGGTTGACGCAAAAGCTCTCCCATGAGATTATTTTTCCAGCGCCGAGAACGAGGCGCACATTACATATGAACAAAGATATCACTTACGACAATGGATCCCACGCGACTGGGATGTTATTCGCATTCGGGGAGAACCAGATCCGCGTATACATTAAGACGATCCTCGACATCGACTACGAGTACAACGAGCACGACCGTCAAGATCGCCTGTTGACAGGCCAAGACGGCGAGACGGAAATCCGGTGGCATTATACCACCATGAACGACATCAACTTGACTGCGACGATAGTTGATCGCGAGGGTGAAGATGTGTTTGAATTGTGCAACGACAGCACAAGCGATTGCCAGCGCGACAAGCTCCTCGCGCTTGTAATGCTCGAGGGCGGCGGCACACTCGGCGAGATGATTAAAGACGACATTGAGCAGGAGGGGCCTGATCAGATCGGCGGCAATAACACCGACGATGCGTGGATTGAGGCGCTCGAGCACAATGAGGCCGAGGCAAAGGACGAGGCAATGGCGGCAAAGTATCCAGAGCAGATTTAAGCACGATGACAATTCACAGGGGAACGGTGAAAGCCGTTCCTCTTTTTTGTAAATAGCAAATGCCAAACGCCCAAATATCAAATATAAAAAAAAGCAGATAATATAAAAAAGCAGATAATGTAATTATAAAACTTTCGAAAAAATATAATTATAAAATTTTTATAAAATCATAAAATTCTTATTGAGAACGAGTCTCAACTGGGGCAGCCCTTGTTGAGACCCAGTCTCAACTACTCCTAGCACGATTTGTGCCAGCATTCGCCTCAAGACTAAAAAACTTTTTTTATTTTTTTTCACTTTTAGGGTTGACGCAAAAATTCATCTATGAGATTGTCTTTTCACCGCGCAGGTCGCGGCCATTACCAAAACTAAAAAAACACTATGAGTATTATTGAAAAACCAAAGGACTACTACTTCGACCACGAGCTGGACGAAGGACTCGAATGCCTGACTATTCAGCAGGGTGACCTCTGCTTTGATATACTTGTCGAGGCGAAAACCATCGTGGAAATTGGCTACGATTACACACCGGCAACACCGGCCAAGACAGGCGGACATCCGGACACACACTCGCCCGCCGAGGGTGACGAGGTGGAGGATCTCGCGCTTTGGATTGACGGCACACCTTGTGCGGTCAAGCTGACCGTTTTCCTCCGCGCTGCTGACCTTCATGCCGAGGGTACGGGCATGGAAATCATTAACGAGCAAACAAGCGACCGCCTTGTGCGCAAGTTCCTTGAGATGCCGCTTGGTGTGAATGCCGAGGGGAAAGCAAAAGAAACCGTCATGGAGATTGTGCTCGATCATATTGAGCAGTCTCAAACGGCGGAGAGATGGGAGGAGATCGCAAGGGACTCAAACGAGACTCCTTTCGAGGATACGAGAGATTACGATGCCGAGGTAAAAGACTCCGCGCTGGAGATTGCCTAAACAATCGGGGAGGCCTTCGGGCCTCCCCTACAAAACAAAAAAACCATTATTATGTCAAAACGAATTGATAAGTTTTACGGGAAAGAAAACCACGCGCCGATTAGGTGGAAGGATCGAATCGAAGATGTCGAAATTGGTTATCCAAACGGCTGTGAAAAGAACCCTTCTGACGCTTACGTGATGCATGCTGAATGGATTGCCACCGGCAAGCCGTTGACCGATGAGGAGCTTGACAATGTGGACATCGCCGAAGCATTGGAGATGGTGGCATGAAGATTCACAAGCTACTTGAAAAAAAGTCTCTCGTCCGGCCCAATGAAATTGTGCGGACGTTTCACAATTGCGACAGCATAGGCGATGCCCAGAGTAGGCTCGCCACGCGCCGAGGTTGCCCTGTGCGTGATTATTTTGTTACCGATGCCGAATGGCGTCGATTGTATTGCCCAGCAGCACAGAGGAGGCCAGAGCCTCCGCCACAAAAGTGGGATGATGCCTTAATGCTGGGGTGTTCATGGTAATGGGGGGGAGGGAGGCCGAGCGCCTCCCTTCCTTTTTTACTGATTAGTAAATAGCAAATTAGTAAATACCAAATAGGTAAATAACAAATAACAATATCAGAGAGTTATATAATAAAAACAGTTATATAAACAAAAAAATTATATAAAAAAAAAGTTTTTGTAAATTTTTAGATTGGCATGGGGTTTGCTGTTTATTGAGAACGGGTCTCAATTGGGGCAGCCCCAAATGAGACTGAATCTCAACAAGGATAGCATGAACCATGCCATGTTCGACTTGGCATGAATCCTGCCAAGTACCCCTAAATTTTCTTTAAGAAAAAGCTTTTTCCGGTTTCTTTTTTTGCTATAATTTTCGCAACGGGCGGCCCAAAAATCCCCGCCCGTTACATTACAAAATGAAAACTACATTACAAAAAGCATCGGAACTCATCGCCAAGCTTGGCGGTGGGCAGATTCACACAATGACAATTCGCCGCCCAATCGCGACTTTGAAGTCGAGCGACTTGGTTGGCGTCAAAGAGTCCAAGACTCAAGTCCGCGCGGTCGCGTACGAAAACACCGCCAAGACTAAAGCTCTCCGCAAGGCGGGCGTGGAACGCTCGGAAATTCCGAGTGGGTACGAAATCACCGGCCTTGAAAACTTCAAGGGAAAAGTTTTGCGCGGTGTTAAGTCGCGCGACTTGCATTTGAACTTGGCCGTTGTTCGGGCGTTGGATTCCGTTTTCATTGTCGATGGCGACCATGTTGAAATCGATTCAATCGCGCATGAAGTTCAGGCGAGCGAAAAACGCGTTTCAAGAAATGCCACGCCAAAAATCGATCCCGAGACGGGCGCGGAGCTTGAAGTCCAACGGTGGATGCGACCGAAAGTCGCTAACATAGTCGGCATGGACTTGGCACCAACGGCATAAAACAATCGGGCGGGGGGAAACCCCCGCCCAAAACATTAAAACAAAATGAACAAAAAAATTGAAACTCAAGTTGAACGAAAACTCGACCGCATAAATGGTTGTTATTATTTTGAGCTTGAAAATTATTATATAAAAGAATACCGGAAAGCGCTTTGCATCGGTTTTCTTGTTGGTCTTATTTTTACAATATTAACTCACATATAAAAAAATGGAAAAAATCTATTTAGTGATTCTGAACGGGAACGGGGAGCTTGCTTTGGGAGCTTACAAGTCTAGGGACTTGGCGGTTACAGAGCGGGACTCTTTTATTAATAACATCGATGGCAGCTTGACGCCTCAAGATTTTGATATCGTCGAGTCAACGGTGCATACCAGAGAAACAGCCTTTAGCGGTTTGGAGATTGATTATCATGAAAAAAATATTCTATAAGTACTGGAGAGATTTTTTAGGCTGCGCCTTTTTGTTGTGGTGCTTCCTGATGATTTATATAACCGGCGCATTATTATTCTAGGTTCGTTATTGTAATGTAACAGACTCGTAAACGAGAAAACCGAGGCCCCGTTTCTTGAAATACAGGAACGGGGTTTTTTTATAATATATCCACAGGGGGTGAATTAAAGTCTCCCCAATTCATAAAAATCTTATTGATATAAGAACTACAATTAAAACCAAAAACCAAAAAAGGGTCGGCGCATTGTATTTTTATAGTCCTTTTTAATTTATTCTTCTTCGTTTACAACAACAAAAAAACAAATAAATATAGTTAGCGGCCACTTCCAGCCTCGCCTTCTGCGGGTGTCCAGTTTTTCGGGGGTCTCGATCCAGAGCCGCCCCATCCCGCCTTTTGGAATTTTTCGCCATGCGCTCGCGTTTCGACGTATGATCGCACTGTGGTCTGCCATTCTGCAATCTCGCGTTGCATATTCAGCAATTGCTCGTCAGACGACCCATTTACGATCAGTTTTGACCTGCGTTTGGCCTCCTCCGATATAAGGTTGAACACATCCGAAAAATGCATGGTATTCAGGACGTGATTAGATATTGTCTTTTCTAGTTCTTTTTTTTCTTCTGCTTCCACGCCCTAATTATATTGAAGAATACAACTAGCGGCCACTTATATGGCGGTCTTATTCGTGCCGTCTGCGTCAAGGGTGTATATTTGCGCGCCTTCGTTGTATTTTTGGGCTGCGCCCAAGGAGCGCCCTCTATTGTCTTCGCTATTATGACGGGTCTGGGCCATCAGTTGGGTCAGTGTCGGAGACGCCGTTTTCGTCGTAGAGCCTATGGTTCGTTATAACAGTCAAATCGACGGCAGATGCTGTGGTGCCTACTGTTGATCCAGCTTCTCCTTCAGCAATGCTTACTTCGTCTACAACGGTCTCTGTAATTATATAATCAACGGTGTCTTCGCCTGTGACGCTGGTTATATCGACATCTACCCAGTTTTTTTCATCACTCGGCAGCCTATAAGTTTCATTTGTTTTTGCCATAATGGTTATGTTACACATTTTATGTGTAAAAGGGCATAGATGGGTCCTTGGTTTAAGTGCGAAAAGGTTCCCTTAGTCTTGGAATATATAGGCTCAAGTAAGAAAAAGCCGGAAGTGCCCCAAGGTATTCATCTTTCATCTTACTGTAGTTAATGCGCTAGCATGGCAGTCATAGCACGATTGTTTTATTCGTGGATAAGACTCCATTAGCTCTTTTTTTGTATAGGAAGGATGGTCTTCGTACGCATCTTCATCCCAATTATCAGCATAATAAAATATATATAATTGTCTTTGAAAATTAAGGCATTCAACTCTCTGAGCCTGCTTTTTGACTTTCGATAAAGAAGATAACAGCATCGCAGACAATATTCCTATAATACTGACAACGACCAGAAGCTCAACTAAAGAGAAACTCTTCTCGTTTAACAAGTTCTAATAGATAATGACTCTAGAATCAACTTCAGGGTCAGAATCTTCGTTGGCCTTTGCTTTTTTGTTTTTCCATTTAGATTGGCAAACGGCATATCTTTGTTTCGTGTTTGCGAACTCTTCGTTCATCACTTCGTCGCTCATACATCTGCTAAGGAACTCCTTTTTAGACTCGTTATTTTTTTTATTTGGTATTGGCATTGCTATCTTCCCCTTGTTTCGTATTTTTTAGCGTCTTTCTTCTCATATTTCTTGTCTTTGCTCATTTGCATGAGTTTCGATGTATAATCTTGACGAGAAGTCTTCGATACAGCAGCTGCTTTTGTGAAAACTGTCGGTAGACTGTGTTTTTCGAAGCTTAAAAGCTTGTTTTTGCCACCTAAAGTTATAAGTGCGGAGTTTTTCTCTACTTTTTTGAGCTGGATGCCGTTTCGCGTCTGATTTTCGAGCAGAGATATGAATTCGTCTGGTTTGCCTATCTTTTTCAATACCAAATGCACCTGATTGACTTTATTAGTGTTATTAAAGCGCGTAATTCCTGTCAAAAACACATAAGGAGCCAAAATATTGGTGGCCGGAGGCAGGGTCTTTATTGGTGCTGACCCAGTGAGGTCAAAAGCGTTTCTTTTTACAATACTTTGATAAAGATTGGTCTCTTGACCTGCTAAATTAGCAGACAACAAGAAAAAAAGCATAATAGCGCCTATAGTCTTCATACTTATGATTACACATCTATTCGACGAAACACTTTTTCTGGAATGGGTTGGTTTTTGAGGACGTTGGCGGCCATTTCGCGCCTATGAATAGGAAATACCCATCCTTTTGGCCTAGCGTGCCAATGAAGGTGGTCTGGGATCTCACGTTGGACTTTATCAATGTAATATTCAAAATCGGAGCCCTCACTCGCCATAAATTTGCATACTGCAACTTTTCTGAGGGCTTCTTCCATCTCGAAAGAGTCTTTTTCAGAGATATCCATTGCATGCTCCCTCCAAACAACCATTGGAAGAATACAATTCATACAATCCATGATTATCCACCTAGGATCGGAGTCGTCATAGGTATGGATAATCGTCTTAAGTTCGCAAAGTGGACATTTGTTGGTATCTTCGTTCATTATAGCTCCTCATTGGGGATGTACCTTAGCTGACTCCCCTTGGCGCAACCAATGCCTCTATCTAACTTATCGACCTGTCTTCGCTTGTGCTCATTTTTCTTGTAGCGGGCTTTTTGGTAGAATTGGTAGGATTTTCTGAGTCTTTTGGCTGCTGGAGTCGACTTTTGGTCTGAATCTATGCCTTTTCTGTATTTTGTAGACATCAAATACTTCAGAGCCTCTTTTGAGGCTTTTTCCCAATTGTAATCAAAGTTGAATTTGTTGATTTCTTGAAAGTTGCCAATTAATTCGTGAATTAAGCGGTGATGAATCTGACAGAGAGGGATTAAATCCTTAATGGGCTCCTTGCCTTTTCCTTTACGATTATACGCTATGTAAGATACATGGTGAACTTCGAGCCTGTCTGAGGAGCCGCAACAGGCGCATTCTCTGCCGTAGTGAGCAAAAGCTTCAAGTCTCTTTTTTTCCCACTTCTTGCTGTTTATGTAACTCTCGTGTTCTTCTTTCCAAGACATACGCTTAGTCTAAAAAGTTTTTATATGTGTTATTTTTACTTTTAAACACTTTTATGTACTCTACTTTTAAGGTCGTGGCGTCTATAAACGCACAAATAACGTCATTAGAATATTCCTTCACTTTTTTTGGTTACTTTCTTATGGTCTGATATTTGTTTCTGCTGTTCCTCAAATCCAATGTCTGAACCCTTCTTAAGGTACTCCACACCCCCGTTTAGGTTTAATTTCTTTTCAAGTGTGAGGTGTTTTAGCTGTTCATTTGGGACTACCATTTTAGTTTTTCTATCTGTCATGTAAAAGATAGTTCGGCGCAGGCCAACGCGGACCACACGAGCTTGCCTGCCCGAGATATAGATTATATCGTCGTTTTCTATGTCTTTTCCACAAAAAATCACCAAACCCGACAAAAAATTATGCAAAGTCTCTTTAAAAAGCATCGCTGCGAAAGCCGCAACAACAAACCACCCATAAGTACCTATCACTTGCTGGATAACCTCTTTCGACTCTAGCTGTGGGCCTATTAACTGTGATATTATCATTTTTATTTTATTTACACTTTTAGGGGCTTTTAAAGTATAATTCTTTGAGATAAGTAGTTTTGAATAACTTTAAAATATACTGCGTGAACCTAGAAAAGGAAGTCGTTAGGAGAAAAAGAGTCGAAAAACTTCTCAAGAACGACAAGCTAGAAGAAAAGGCCATTTTCTTCAAGGCTATATGTAAAGACGATATTGACGAGAGCTTCATGAAGGAAAACGGGTTTGAGGTCTTTCCAGACTTGTTTAATGCAGAAATAGACAGACCTTGGTATAAAAGGGGTGTTAATGTAGGCGAAATCGGCTGCGCAGCGAGTCACTATTTTTGCTGGTTGGACTTTTATAATTCAAGTCTGGAATATGCGGTCTTTATGGAGGACGACAACTTCTGGGAAGACAAGGGAAGACTCAAATCCGAGATAGAAGAGTTTATAGCCTTTCACAAAAAAGACCCCTCTGTGGATATGATCTACTTTGGAAGGACTCGACCAGTCCACGCAAGCGAAAAACATTGCAACGAACAAGACTATTCTGAAAAATACTTATTGGCTGACTACTCCTACAACACTCATTGTTATATGTTGACCAAATATGGAGTCAAGAAGATACTGGGCCAAAAGCCGATGAGGAAGACAATGCCGCTGGATGAAATGCTTTCTTCTATGTTTATGGACGACCACCCTCATAAAAAAATAAATGAAGCCCTTAAGCCCTGCTTAAAAGTAATCGCAATAAAAAATGACGAGAAAGATAAAGACGATCATAAGCACTTGGGTTTTTGTTTCCAGACAATGGACGACGGAATGAGTTTAACTGACATTTCGGAAAGCGAGGTCTATGAAGCTTAAGGTATATTGCATAAACTTAAAAGAGGAAACCCTAAAAAAAGAGAGGATAACTAAACTTTTGAAGGAAGAGGGGTTATCTGACATAGCCTTGATGTTCGACGGAGTTCATTACAGCGAAATAAATGAAGACTTCCTAAAGAGCAACGACTTAAAAATTTTCGATGAGTGGGTGATAAAGGATTGCGGAATACGCCACTACGAGAGGAAGATTAGATCGGGCGAAATAGGATGCGGTACAAGCCACTATTTCTGCTGGAAGGCTTTTTTTGAGTCTGGTGCTAGATACGGATTGTTCTTTGAAGATGACTGCTACTGGGAAGAAACGGGGATCATAAAAAAGACAGTAGAGGAGTTTATGAGCTTCAATAAAGACTATAAGGCTGATTTGTTTTATTTGTCGAGAATAATTCCTGAGATGGACAATGACGAAGGAACAATTAGTCCAGAAGACGCAAAAGAAGAGACCGTAACAAGAGACGCAGATTACAACTACGTTATACCAACCTATTCTTATAATCTAAACGCTTATGTTTTATCTAGAGAAGGCGCTGCAAAAATCCTAGACCAGAAGCCGAACCACAGCATTATGACCCCAGACGAAATAATCCCAGCAATGTATTTTAAAGACATGCATGAGAGACACCCTAACATCGCAAGAAGATTCAAGCCCAACCTGAAAGCGCTGGCTTTGAATGGACCCGTCTTGGACGGAAGGTTCGTTGGGGTATGTTCGCAAATGCACGAAGGAGAAATGACGCCATCAACAGTCGATAGATCAGATGAATATGTTGGATAAAGTTTTTATAGTAAGCAACAGACAGTCTAGCATAGGAGATACAGACAAGGTTTTGTCTGACCTTATGAAAAGCCTTTCTGACGAAGGGATAGAGGCTAGAGTAATTATCTCCAACACACTGAAGGGGGATCTTCTCTATGGAGACTCACTTAAAGAATTCACCTCGTCTGCCAGAAAAAACTGGAAATGTCCAAGAACCAGTAGGGGAATCTTTAGGGGGGAAATAGCCTCTGCCTACAACCATGCATCTTGCTGGAACGAAATAGTACAGAAGGAGATAAACCTAGCTTTAGTCCTAGAAGACGACGTAGTTATAAATAACATATCTAACCTGAAGTCTGATATAGAAGAGATACTCTCGGAGCTGAAAGAAGAAGAATGGGATCTGTGTCTCCTCGGAAGAAGCATCGGAGACGAAAGACATAACGAGGATCCAGTTTCCGAGAGACTAGTTAAAATGAAAGAGTCAAAAGGCTCTTATTCTTACCTATTGAATTTAGAAGGCGCAAAAAAGCTGTTCAACGAAAAGTTTTCAAACGAATTGTTTCCGGTTGATGAATATTTTAATTGCGTGTCGGGAATATCTTCAGATAAAGAAGCTAACAAGGAATACGAAGAACACAAAATAAACACTGTGTCAACCATTTGGAACGGATGCCTATTCGACAAAGATGAAACAGTAAACCAGCTTAGGGGAGTACATAACTCTGGAAGCGCAAAGGTCAAAAGAACTTCTAATATAAAATTCTACACAGTTGCTACGAAAGAGCACGATGGTCTCGATAGGCTAATTGAAAGCGCAGAATATTATGGAATACATTTAAATGTATTGGGGTTAGATGCGGGATGGACTGACGGAGACGTAGCAAGATTAGAGAATCCCGGAGGTGGACAAAAAATCAATATACTCAAAAAAGAATTAGAGAACCTAAACGATGACGATGTGATATTTTTCGTGGATGGCTATGACGTCATTTTTATGACAGGAACGGAAGAGATAGAGAGAAAATGGAAAGATGCAGAATGTAAGGTTTTGTTTGGAGCTGAGAAAGTTCTTTGGCCTGATCGGTCTATAGAAGATAAGTTTCCAAAAGAAAACGAGACTTATAGGTTTCTTAACTCTGGAAACTTCATGGGAGAAGTCGGAGAGCTTAAAAAAATAACAAATGAAGACCTGAAGGACTCGGACGACGACCAGCTCTATTATCAACTTAAATTTTTAAGTGGAGATTTTGACTTTAAGCTAGACTACAAGGCTAACATTTTTCAATGTATTGCATTCTGTGCCGACATCGAAGAGGCTGCCAACGTAAGCTTTCAGAGAGAACTTCAAATAGAGGACAACAGAATCAAAAATATAGAACACAACTCTTACCCCTGTTCTTTTCATGGAAACGGAAGCAAGGAGCAAAAAATAAAACATAACTGGTTCTGCAACTACTTAGGAGGAAGAAGGAACGAAGGAAAGGCTACCTTAAATAATCAAAGAAATGTTTTCTTCGGTATTCCGAGTGTTTTGATATGTTTATTTTTAGAGTCTAAAATGAGCAGTCTAGAATGTATAAAGGCAATAAAAAGGGTTACTAACTTATCTTTCCCCAAAGAGAACATAGATCTTTGTATTTTGTATGACGAAAGCAAGTTGACCTTCGCTACTGATCCAGAAATAGAAGAGAGCCTGAAATTATACAGAAATAAATTCATTAAAAGAACGACCGAAAGAACAAGCGTAGAAGACAGGGACAAGTGCTTAGAACTAGCGAAAGAGACAGAAGCAGACAACTATCTCTATGTTGATGACCACTTTAAAATACAAAAAAACGACTTGATTGAAAACTTACTATTTTCTAATAGGGCGTTAATTGCGCCTCTGGGAGTACGCGAAGAGGAAGACGGCAAAGTCTCCTTCTCAAATTATTGGAGTGCGCTGGACGAAAACGGTTTCTACCGGCAAAGCGAAGACTACTTAAAAATAGTTTCTAGAAAAATAACTGGAATATGGGATGGCCCATATGTGTTTGCCTGCTATCTACTTGACAAGCGTTCAATAAAAAAACTATCTGGGTGCTACTCGCTAAACTACGAATACGATAGGGGCTCTGATATGAGTTTTATGTCTAACGCCATAGACAAAGGAATTATCCCATGTGTAGATAATAGATTCTCATACGGAAAGGCTACATCTTTCTAACTAGAATATCCGCGAGAACCCTAGAAAACTTTCTAACTTCCCTCTCTGTTTTGTCATACCAGAAAGCATGAGCTACCTCTTCGATCACTACCTGTAGCTTTCTTTTCGGAGGCAAATGTGGGTTTACATATATCTTGGGCTCTTCATAAACCTCTGGGTTGTAGCATAGTCCGTCCGCATCATGGCTCTTATGAGGTTTTCTGAAGTAAAACTTGAACTCTTGGTTCTCGGCGTTGGTAAAAGCATAGTCAGGCTTTTTCATATCTATATACCATTACATGTAAAAAAAAGAAAATACTATAAATTTTGATCCTTGTCAACATATAATTAGTGTAAGAGTAACTAGTAATAATCTTTTGTCATGAATATTTATTGTCAATCATGTGGGCAGTTACATAAGTATACGTCCGCGAAGCCTAACTTTTGCACTAATTGTGGGTCTGGACTGTCTGTGGGGGTTGCGGCTCCGGCAAAGCAAACGCTAGATTTGGAGGAAGATATACCGGAAACCAAGCAAGAATTAGTTACGGATTTGGAAAAGCTTGCATTTGATTATCAGGACTTTTCCTCCAAAAGAACCAATAAACTAGGCAGCATCGCCGGAACTTATGTTGGTGAGGGCGGAGAAAAAGTAAAAAGCGAACCCATGCCAAAAGCCAAAAGAGTTACAAAAAAGGCGTTTTTGCAAGAATTCAAGAGAGAAGCTGGTTCTTTGAGATCTAAAGGGGGCAATGAGTAAGAAACCTAGCTTCGAAGAAAAAATTGGAGAGATTGATCAAGAGATAGCAAAAAGAAGAAACAAGTGGAACCTTAACGCCTTATCTTGGATTGACTTCGACGACATAAGCCAAATACTAAGGATACACATCTATAAAAAGTGGCATTTGTACGACCACTCAAAACCTCTTCCTCCTTGGTTAAATAGAACGATATCTAATCAGCTCAAAAATTTAATTAGAAACAACTACAGCAGCTTTGCTAGACCTTGTCTAAGGTGCGCTGCGTCAGAGCCAGACAACTTATGCAAAATATATGTTCAACAGTGTAGCGACTGTCCGATATATAAGAACTGGGAAAAAAATAAAAAAGACGCATACAACATAAAGATACCTGTCCCATTAGAAGGACACGTTCAGGAGATCTCTTCACAGAAACTAGATACTCATAATATTGAAGCCTCAATAAAAAAAGTAAACAAAAAAATGGAAGAGGTCCTTAAACCTATAGAATGGAAGGTGTACAGAATGCTGTACATAGAAAATAGGTCAGAAAGCGAAGTAGCCACAGAAATGGGGTATAAAACCTCTGAAAAAAATAGGTCTCCCGGATATAAACAGATCACAAACATAAAAAGATCTATTATAATAAAGGTTAAGAGGTCTATTCAAAAAGACGAGATAGACATTTTTTGAGTTATGAACGAAGAAAGGTATTTCTCCAAAGACGGTTCGCCAACAACGTACTTTGAGGATAATGGGTTGTCGTTAGACAAGCAAACGGAAGTTCTACAGAAGTGGAACGAAAGCTTAGAGGATCCGCCGTCTCTGAATGAGCTGGTTTCTATTGGTTTTCCGGACGACCCTGCTCCAGACGGAAGGTCGAAAAACGGTAGACTAACGAAAGAGTTTTTGTCGTCCAGAAAAATAAAAGCCAGAGGATCTCAGGTATACGTGCCCTCTAAAAAGTTTGAACTTACAGAAGAGCACAAGCAATACATTGCCGAAAACGCATCTATAATGAGGCCAATAGATATTGGCAGAACGATGACAGGCAAACCAGAGTTGACTAACTTAGACTTAGAAGTAAGGGCCGTCAGGGACTACATAGAGGAACTAAGAAGGTCAACAGGAAGCTTTTACGAAGACAGGACGGTGGAAGAAGTGGAGATGTGGAAGCCCCCCACCACCTTCGGCAAGACATTATCTAAAATAAATAAATATATTCATATTAAAATAAAAGAAGATAAGATGACGACAGCTCAAAAAAAATGCATTAACGCGCTAATGGGCTATCTTCATTCGTATAGATTCATACATCAAATAAGTAACTTTTCAAACGAAGGTGATAAGACTCTTTTTGAAAGCAGCTTCGTAAGATACACAAACGATAAAAGCGACCTGACTCAAGAGGAGGTAGACCAATATATAGTTTTGTCTGTCGAGGTTGTTTTGTCTTCAAACATCCTAAACAGGATAGAAAGACTTAACAACATGTTAGACACAACCGCAAGCGACACCGAAGGAAGAAAAATATCGATGGGGCTAGTAGAATCAATTCGGCACGCTCAGACAGAGTACAACCAATCAGTAACGAGACAACAAAAGTTACTCGAGAGCTTAAAAGAAAAAAGAAGCCAAAGACTTAGTAAGCAAATTAAAGAAAACGCTTCGATACTTAATTTGGTTCAATTATGGAAAGATGAAGAATCGAGATTAGAGTTACTAGAACTTGCGCAAAAACAAAAGGCTTCGATACGAGAAGAAGTGAGAAGGCTCTCATCGTTAGATGAAGTTAAGTGCAGGATAATGGGATTAACTGAAGAGGAAGCTATAAATGGTTAACTGTAAGGTTTGCGATAAAGAGTTTAAGTCGGAAAAAAGTCTGCACGCTCATATAAAATGTCACGACTTGAGGCTAGCAGAGTATTATCAGAAGTTTCACGCTAGAAGGGATTTGTTTTCTGGAGATTTGATAAAGTTCAAGTCAAAGGAATATTATTTATCTACAGACTTCAACAACAGAACAAACTTAAGAAAGTGGTTGGAGAATCAGGCTGACGACGAGAAGAAGAAGTATTGTGAAAAAATATTAAAGGCTAGAATCAAAAAAAAGAACTTGTTCTATGCCCCGTCTCAGGTTGAGTTAAGGTCCGTAATGAGCCCACCAGTCCAATACTACAACAGGGTGTTTGGGGACTATAACGATTTATGTAACGAGCTTGGCCTAAAAAATAAGTTCGATAAGCTAACCGACGAAGCAATTGAAGAGACAAAGCCGCCGGAAGACTGCAAAATATACATAGACACAAGAGAGCAAAAACCGTTTAAGTTCGATGTTCCTTTTGAGATAAAAACTTTGAAGTTCGGAGACTACGCCCTCAGCGATAAAAAAGTTTCTGGAAACTGTTACATAGAAAGGAAGTCTTTAAATGACTTCATAGGAACAATGAGTGGGGGGTACGACAGGTTTAGGAGGGAGATAGAAAGAGCGATAACTGAAGACGCCTATTTAGTTGTTTTAGTTGAAAGATGTATAGAGGAAGCGATGAACTTCAATAAGCTTCCATATGTCTCCAGTAAAATCAGAGCTACGCCAGAATATATATTCAATAGAGTTAGGTCGCTGAACCAAGACTTTAAGAACATACAGTTTTTATTTGCTAAAACAAAGACCGAAGCGATGAGGCTCTGCAAAAAAATGTTCTTTTCTAATCAGTGCTTTAAGAAACGAGATCTTCAGTTAGCTTATGACTTGAAGATGCTGTGATGAAAGGATATATTTGTTTAACTTATAATGAAGCTTGCGCTATAGTATTAATAGCATTGTTGATAGCTTATCTAGATTAGCATGTGGTACTCTCCAGATAAATACGACAGTGGAATAGAAGATGTAAATTCTACCCTTCTCGGCCTCGAGGGCGAGCTAGAGGACAAGCAGGCCAGAATAAGCTTGGCTAAATTCCTTAGGAACAACCTAACGATGACAACATACTGGCTCACCGGCATAAAGCTAGCCCCATATCAAGAGATAATGCTTAAAGGTTTTCTTAATAGAAATTTTAGCATGTGTGTTTGGGGTCGGGGCTGCGGCAAAACTTTTATAGCAAGCATATTTTGTTTTTTGCAATGCATATTTGAACCCAACACGAAAATTTTAATAGCTGGCCCAACGTTTCGTACGGCAAGGTTTATATTCAACAATATAAAAAATATAGTAGAGACCAAAGAGGCCAGACTCCTAGCTCAGGCTTTTGGCGCGAAGACAGAAAGAAACGACCAGCACGAATGGAAAATAAACGGAGGAACAATTACGGCAATCCCACTAAGCGGGGAAAAGATTCGTGGCTTCAGGGCAAATGTGCTTGTTCTTGATGAGTTTATGCTTTTGCCGGAAGAAACTATTAAAAATGTTTTGATGCCGTTTTTGGTTTCACCTCAAGACCTGAAGAAAAGGTTGCAGGTCAGAGAACAAGAAGACGAGCTAATCAAAAAAGGAAAAATAGAAGAAAGCGAAAGGATGGTTTTCAAAAACAACACCAAAATGTTGGCTCTATCTTCTGCTAGCTACACATTTGAAAATTTATACAAAACCTACAAAGACTGGATGGGAAAAATATATTCTGATCAAAGAATGGCAGAAGCTTCTTATTTCATTTCCCAAATGAGCTACGAGTCCCTGCCTGAGCAGATGATAGACCATACAATTATTGAAGAAGCCGCAAGCGGCGGGTTATCAAACTCCTCTTTTCAGAGAGAATATTGCGCAGCTTTCACAGACGGAAGCGACAGCTATTTTAGTGGGAAGAAAATGCACGACTGCACAATACCGGATGGAGAAGAGCCAACCACGAGGATATATGGCAACCCAGACAAAAAATATATTCTTGGCATCGACCCAAGTTTCAGCAATAGCCCATCCTCTGACTATTTTGCTATGTCTTTGCTCGAAATAGACGAAGAGAAAAAAGATGCAACGCTCGTTAATGGGTACGCCGTAGCTGGAGGAGACCTTAGGGATCATATAAAATACTTAGGCTATCTTATGACCAACTTTAATATTGTTATGATTTGCATAGACAACGCTGGTTATCAATTTATAGACGGTGCCAACGAATCAGAGTTTTTTCTTGACAATAAAATAAACATAAAGTTTTTCAATTTCCATGGAGAGAAAGAAGGCGTCGAAAGGGACATTATGCTAAGGAAGGCGAAGATGGAGTATAATCTTGAAGATAAAAAGATTTGCTTTAAGCAGGTTTTCTCTACGGACTTCATAAGAAAAGGCAACGAGAGGCTTCAAGCTGACATCGATCACAAAAGAATATGGTTCGGCTCCAGAACCACCGCCAATGGGCCTGTGTTTAATAAATTTACCTCCAGAAGGGTTCCAGTCAAGCTCACCAACTGTGCAGACGTGCTCGAATTGATTGAGGTCCAAGACGACTTGGTATACCAAACAAAAAAACAATGTGCGCTAGTTGAGGTAAAATCGACCACAAAGGGAGTGCAATCCTTCGACCTTCCATCACACCTGAAAAGGAGCACCTCGGTGAATAGAGCGAGAAAAGATAACTATACAACTCTAATGCTTTCTAATTGGGCAACTAGGTCGTATTTTGATATAATTAACCTAAAGGGGGAAAACGTGAATAACACTTTTGTTCCGATGATGATTTAAAAAGTGTAAAAAACACCAAGTTTTACAATGAAAAAAGAGACCGCAAAAAAGACCCCAGTTAAAAGGACTAGGGCAGCAGCAAAGCCTAAAGTAGAGCCCGCAGAACCACTAATGGTTTCTACAGCTGTTTCGAATAGTGACATATATCCAGATCAAAATAGTCGGACTAGAACAAGATCAAACAAGTCGGCTTCCATCCTGAGGACGGACAGGTTCAAGAATATAGAAGATGGGCTAATCCCATTCAAATACACAAAAGATTCCTCTAATACGAGCGGAATCACAGTCAGAGATGCCGTAATTCTATGCCAAAAAGCCTACTATAATTTTGCCATATTTAGAAACACCATAGACTTGATGACCGAATTTACTTCTGGAAACATATATTTCACAGGAGGAAGCAAAAAGGTAAATAAATTCATAGAAGCGTTTTTCGACAAAATTAACTTAAACGATTTCCAAAATAAGTTTTATAGGGAATACTTTAGGTCTGGAAACGTGTTTGTTTATAGGTTTGACTCTAAGATTAATCAAGAAGACTTTAAGAGGATAAACCAAACATTCGGATCTTCTCTATTGGCCGACGACAACGACTTAATCGTTCCCAGTAGATATATCACGTTAAACCCTTCAGATATACAATTGACAGGAAACGTCACTTTCGTTAACCCAACCTATTTCAAGGTTTTGACCGACTACGAGCTGGAGAGAGTTAGAAATCCAAGAACGGAAGAGGATCACCAAGTTTTAGAGAGCCTTGACCCAGAAACCAAACAAGCCCTTAAAAAAGGAAAAAGGATGGGGTCTGTAAGAATACCGCTTCCCTTAGACAAAGTTAGTGCTGTTTTTTACAAAAAGCAAGACTACGAGCCATTTGCGGTTCCGATGGGTTTTCCAATTCTAGAGGATTTAAACTGGAAAGCGGAAATGAAGAAGATGGACATGGCAATAGCAAGAACGATGCAGCAGTCCATTCTTTTAGTTACAATGGGAGACGCCCCAGAAAGAGGCGGCATAAATCAAAGGAACTTGTTAGCTATGCAGAAGCTTTTCCAAAACGAATCAGTTGGAAGAGTTCTAATAGCGGACTACACAACGAAGGCCGAGTTCGTAGTTCCTAAAATCGCAGACTTGCTTGACCCAAGAAAATACCAAATCGTTAATGAAGACATTCAGGTAGGGCTAAATAACATCTTAACTAGCGGCGGCGAAAAGTACGCAAACATGCAGATAAAGATTAGCGTGTTCGTGGAGAGGCTCAGGCAGGCAAGGCAAATATTCTTGCATGAATTCCTAAAACCAGAGATAAAGAGAATTTGTAAAAGTTTGGGTTTCAAAAACTACCCAATTCCAAACTACGAAGACATTGACTTAGATGATTCTTCGACGGCAGATAGGGTCTATACTAGGCTAATTGAGTTGGGCGTACTAACACCAGAAGAAGGGCTAGAGGCAATAAAGACAGGCAGGCTACCTACCAGACAAGAGTCTCTAGACTCGCAAAAAGAATATAGCGACCTAAAGGACGAAGGGTTCTATGAGCCGATAGTTTTAAGAAGAGACAACTCCACCCAAGAGGAGAACTCTAAAAACGGGGAATATAAACATGCTCCGAAAGAAGGGGGAAGACCGGAAGGAATTTCCACGCCGTTAGAAGAAAAGAGAGATTCAGCCCCAATAGGGCTAGAAGGAAAACAAAGCTTCAGCTTGTCACAAGTCAAAGATAATATGATTCAAGCAAACAAGCTAGAAGACCATATTCGAAAACTGTTAAGGAAAAAGTTCTCGAAAAGAGCACTAACAAAACAACAAAAAGAAGTGGCTTTTGATATTTCTAAAATAGTAATGGCCAACGAAGATAAGAAAGATTGGATTAAAAAATCGCAAACATACATAAATAAGCCAGTAGACACAAATCATGAGATGGTTGAAGCCACTCAGTCTATAGCCTACGAACACCAGTTGGACGATTGGCTAGCTAGCATCTTAAGAGAAAGTAAAATTGAAAATGAGTGATATTGCACAAAACGTAAGTGAATATAGTGATGATCAAGGTTTGTCTTTTGACATCGAAATTCCAGACATACCAATTCCGGAGCCGGAAGAAGAAATTAAGACCGAGGTAGAGGACAAGGTAGACGTAGCGTTTAAATTTGCATTCGTAGGATCAGGGCAGGGTGGGTCAAGATTAGCAGAGACTTTTCATAAAGTAGGATATAGAAAAGTATGCGCAATTAACACTGCAGAACAAGACCTAAACACTTTAAAACTTATAGAGAATAAGTTGTGCTTCGGAGAAGGAGGAGCCGGTAAAGACCCATTTAAAGCTGCTAAATCTTTTTCCGACCATAAAGAAGATATTTTAGACTTCATGAGAAGGTCTTTTGGGGATGAGTTTGATAGGATTTTTATTTGTGTGGGTGGAGGTGGTGGAACCGGTACTGGAACCATGACTCAACTAGTAGAGGCTTCTGCCGAACTTCAGGACACTCTTGGGATAGAGAGTCCCGTAGGACTGATCTTGTCTCTTCCTAAAAAATCAGAAGGCAAGAAGGTTAACGCCAACGCATCTACTTGCCTAAAAGATGCATATGAACTAGTCGAGAAGGGTAAGGTTTCGCCTTTGATTTTAGTCGACAACGAGAAGATTACAAAAATGTATCCTAGACTGGCCATTTCGAAGTTTTGGGAAACGGCCAACATGAGCGTAGCTGGCGTGTTTCACCTTTATAATTTGACGGCTTCTAAGGATAGCACTTATACGTCTTTTGACTCTAACGACCTTAAAAGCGTTTTGGATTCAGGACTAATAATGTTCGGAGCAACTCCAGTGAAGGAGTGGAATGATCAAATCAGCCTTACTCGCGCAGTTAGAGACAACGTAAAGAAAGGAGTTCTTTCGGGAGGCGTCGAAATATCAACCGGTAATTGTGCTGGAGTGATTGTAATAGGAGGAAAAGAGCAGCTAGACACAATACCGGAATCTTCTTTAGATCAAGCTTTCGAACAAATATCAAGATTAATGAGACCCAACAGCACCCTGCATAGGGGTATATATGCTGGCGACAAGTCTGGATTGACAGTATTTACAATGATAGGCGGATTAGGTTCCCCTGCGGCTAAAATAAAGGAATTAGAGAAGCTGGGAGATTTAATAGTAGAGAAAGATAAATAGAATGGACAAAGGTTGGAATTTTTATAGAGACTCTTTTTATATATTAGTTATTACTTGCATCATTGTCGGGGGATGCGCTAGTCCATTGGGGAGATTTAATAAGCAAGAAAAAGTTGTAGAAAACATAGAAAGAAAACAGACCGAAAATACAGATCAACAGGTGGAAAGTGGCAGGACTTTCGTTTACGCAGCTGATCAAGCATTACAGAAAGACCCCCAGCCAACCAAGCATTCGAACGTAGCCAAGCAGATGACTACTCGAAGTATAACAGCTTTAGGCCCCCCTCAAGCAGAGAATGCTTTCAAATCTGACACCATGATTACAGATCTTCTTTCCGACGACCCAGATACGGTTCAAAAAGGACAAGCTGAGCTGATGACGATGGACAAAGAATTAATAGCTATACAAAACCGAAATAGAGTTTTGAACAGCCAGCTTCAGAGCGCGCAAGTACAACTTAAAGCCATAAACCAAGAAAACGCTCTTAATGCCACAAAGTACTCTAGCTTAATGGGTAAGGTCTATTGGATAATTGGAATTGTAATTTTCTTAGGAGTCTTAGGGGTTGCCCTCAAGGTGCTCAATGTTGTGGCTCCTTTTGCGATACCATCCAAAGGCGCTAGTTCCACTTTACTGAAGGTTGTCCAAGGTCTACAGAAAGTTAGAGACCAACATATGGGGGAGAAGCCAGAAATGTTGAAGCAGATTGACGACCATATGAGAGCCCATCTAGACAAGAAGGATAGGTGGATGATAGCTCAGGCCAAACAAAAACTTCACATGTTGTAAGAATAAAGAAGGACAAGAAGGCCAACTAATTAAAATTATACCCAATTAAATTCCTAAAAAAACTTTAAAAGTGTATAATAGCTTTTGACATAGTGTCGAACAACGACTCACAACCAAAGCTAGAGGTAGAAGTTTCCGGTGTAGTTTACACAAAAAGAGACGTCATAGAGATATCCAGCGATACTATCGAGGCATCAACTCCTCAAGAAGATTCTGGAATAGTGACTAGCGTCGAAATAGTGAAAGCTTTGAGGGAGATAAATGAGGTATGTTCTAAGGCTTCCTTGGAAAAACCTAAATCTATAGAGTCTTTAAAAAGCTCGTTTATGGCCTTTTTAGAAGATTCGGAGGATAGTAGTTACGAAATACCTAATATAATTTTTGCACTTTGCAAAACTTGGGAATATTTATTTTTCACAGCTTATGGAGACTATACGGGTCTAGCTAAACTTGGTTCTTACTACCCTTCTTATAGTAAAATTAAAGAAGTTGAGGACTTAATAGAAAAATATAATATAGATCTTAGTTTAGGTTCTAATGACTTATATATAGGGTTAGATAAAGAGTCGGGGTTATGGTTGGAAACACACATTTAAAAAATGAAAGATCATAAATATACCACAATATTTAGCTCGACGGTTAAACCTGTAATAAACGAAGATAAAGACAAATATTTAGCCTTGGCATCAATGGTTGAATTGGAGAAGTTTATTCCTGACATAGACACAGACAAAAACATAGATCTATTGCCAGTAGCCTTCAATGCTTGCGTAGCAAACAGGGTAAACAAGAACGACGATGTCGTTGACAGCGCTTCTGCGCTGGCAATGTATAGAGATTTCGTTAATAAACCCATCAATATAGAGCATAATAGAGACAGGGTTATTGGTACAATATTATCTGCTAGCTTTTCTGAATTTGGGACGGACGAACCCGTAACTGAAGAAGAGGCTCTGGTCAAGAAAGGCCCCTTCAATATTACCCTCGGAGGAGTGATATGGAGAACAGTCAATTCTAACGTCGCAAATGTCATCGAAAATTCAGGTGATCCGACTAGCGAAGATTATATGAAAATCAGCGCCAGTTGGGAGCTTGGTTTTTCGGAGTATGATGTAGTCTCTTTATCGGGTGAAAATAAGAACATAGAAGACGCCAAAATATTCGCCGAAGATGAGGAAATAGAAGAATATAGTAAGTTTTTAAAGAGTTTTGGTGGTAGTGGCGAGTTGGAATCTGGTGACAAAGTATACAGGAAAGTCAAGGGAAATATCATCCCTCTTGGTATAGGGTTAACGGAGACTCCAGCGGCGGACGTGAAAGGTGTCGCGGTAGAACAGGAAGAAGAAGAGAAAAAAGATGAGAGCGAGACCCTAGCTAATATACACACTGAAATAGAAAAAATTTCCCAAAACGAGGAAAAAGATGTAAATAATCACATCGAGGTTCGAAAAATGAAAATAGAGAACATTAAAGACATAAACGAAGATTCTTTGAAAACTCTCACTGCCTCTCAGATTTCTAGTTTCGTGGAGGATGAACTCAAAAGAGCCTCCGAGAAATTCCATGAGGAGAAGGTGAAGTTCGAGGAGGAAATTGAGAACAGTCAAGCCAAGTTCAGCGATCTTGAAAAAGAGCATGCGGGACTAAGGTCTGACTACGACGGCATCAAGGAAAAACTTGACACGCTAGAAGCAGAGAGAATCGAGAGGGAAAGACAAGAGCTTTTCGATACTAGAATGGCTTCTCTTGACGAAGAGTACAATCTTGACAATGAAGATAGGCAAGTTATAGCTGCCCAAATTAAAGATTTGGACGAAGAGAGCTATGCTTCCTATAAAGAAAATTTAACTATTCTTCTCAGATCCAAGCTTAGAGCTTCTGAAGAGGCGGAGGAGGCCAAAGCTTCCGAAGAGAAGATAGAAGAGACTCCGAAGGTTGAGGAAGTTGCGGCTTCCACTCCAGAAGAGCAGAATGAAAACGTTGTTGAGGAAGCGATCGACAACGCAGAGAAGATGAATGAATCTATCCCTGTGTCAGCTGAAGCTTCCGAACCTACTGTTTTCGAGAAATATAAACAAGCTTTCAACCTTGATCAGTTTGACTTTAGAGCTGGTAGGGGTAGATAAGATAATTAAGGAGATAAAAATATGGCATCAACAAATAATCTAAGACCATTTAGAGATTATGATGAGCACGACGTGATCAATTTGTTCGCGTATAATAGTGCTGTGAGCCTTCCACAGAATAAGGGAACTTTTGTTACCATTTCTGCTGGTTGGAATAACGCGTATGCAGATTCGGCTTTGTCTACCTCTCTTCAGGAAACTGAATTGCTAGGTGATGTCGGAGTTAACGCTGGCAACACTGTATCTGAAAGATACGGGTTAGTTGCTCAGGTAGGCGTTACTGCTACAGGAGATAGCGCCCCATTAGGCATTTCGCTGTGGGATTGCAAGGAAACCGACGAGAATGGGGAGAAGCTAGTCTTCAATCCCCGTAAAGCTGCTGAAATGCAAGCTGTCATTAGCGGTCAGGCTGTGCCTGTTGCCACTAAGGGCATATTTGTTTACAGCGGTGTGCTCGGAACCCCTGCAGCCAACGGTTCTTGCTATGTTGGGACGGACGGTGTACTCAGTGCAACTGGTAATGCTGACGCAAAGGTCGTCGGTAAGTTCTTGGGTACAAAAGACGGACAAAACAACGTTTTGTTTAAACTAGAACTCTAATTTTATAAGGAGATTTTAAAAAATGAGATTAAAACTTAAAAATACCCCAGAGCAAATTGAGCTCGTAAAAGCAATGGGTTCTAAAGATGTTTCTGTTTCGAGAGAAGCTTCTGAGGCTTTCGCTGCTTTTCTTGGCCCTGTTATTCAACAGGTTATCAATCAGGCGTCTACTTCTGGTGCTATCTATCAGGATGCTAGCTATGATGAAGATGATCATCCTAGTTTTCCGCTAGATTTGTATTATGATCAACCTGCTGGTTATATCAGCACTTGGTCCCAGAGTATTGCTGGCGGGCTTCCTGTTTCTCAGGATGTCGCAGCGACGCAAGAGCTGAAAATCGCTACCTACAATATTGATAGCGCAGTCAGTGTCAGCAGAAAGTATGCTCGTAAGGGCAGACTGGACGTTGTCAGCAAGGCCGTTGAAAGAATGGCTCAGGAAGTTTTGGTGAAGCAAGATCGCAATGCTTGGGCAGTTGTGCTTAAAGCGCTTGGCGAGGGCAGCACTAACTCTTTGTCACACCTTATTGCTCAGCCGGATTCCCCTGCTGACGGTACTGGTTTCAGAGTCGCTGACTTGAATGCCATGATGACCCGCATGAGAAGAATTAACGCTTCTTTTGCTGGCGGCACTCCGGACAGCGCTTTTAGCGAAGGTCTTACTGATCTGTTTGTCAGCCCTGAGATCGTTGAAGATATCAGAGCTTTCGCTTATCAGCCGATGAACACCAGAGGTGTTCCGGATAGTTCAGAGTCCACAGCGGTTCCGCTGCCGGATTCTGTTCGTAGCGAGATCTACAACAACGCTGGTACTAGCGAGATTTACGGTGTTAACATCACTGAGATCTTGGAGCTTGGTGTGAGTAAGAAGTACAACGTTCTGTTTGATCAGTTCGACTCCTCCATCTTTGGAGCGGGTTCAAGAACTAGCGCGAACACTGAGATTGTTGTTGGTGTTGATGGTAGCAAGGGCTCGTTTATTCGCGCCATTGCCCAGAACAGCGACACAGGCTCTTCGTTCAACGCTATTCCGGACGATCAGTACTCTGCAAGGCACGACAAGGTCGGCTTCTACGGTTCTCTCGAAGAGGGACGCGTATGTGTTGACGCTCGCGCAATCGTTGGTTTGTATGTGAAGCAGTCATAATTTGGACTAATTTTACGCTTGCTTAACGTAATCGAGTCGGGGCTTCGGCCCCGGCTTTTTTTTGTTCTCTAAACGCCCTAAATTGTGTAAGCGATGAATACAGGAGAAAGGTGTATTATGCCAAGGAAAAAGGTAAAAAAGTCAACAAAAGCAACGGCCTCAAAAAAGAGGGTTAAACTTGAAGATCTCAGCCAAGCTCATGGGAAAGAAGAGAAATTTCGGCCAACTACTTTAGATCAAATTTGGGGCGATACGGGGCTTTCTAAATACAGTACGCTTGAAGAGTCTGAGTATGAAGGCTCTTTAGACGAAATGAACAAATCAGACCTTCAGACACATGCCACTCAAGTCGGGATAATACCTGTCGATAACAGGGACATGCTTACGCAAAGACTAGTAAGAGAATTCAGAAATCATGTGAATTCTTTCAGAGCGCCGCAAGAGAGAAAGCAGGCAAATAGGAATATGTCGAAGGAAGTAAGTAGGATACTGGCCGAAGGTAGGTAATAAACTTAAAAACATACTAATCAATCAAATAAATTTAGTGTAATTTATTTAGATTAGTATGGCCTCTACCTACAATCTAGATATTTCGCAGGGCGAGACGTATTCGATACGACTAAACGCCAAAGACTCCTCCGGTAGCAGGATTAACCTTAGTGGTTATACTGCTAGGGGAGTTATCAAATATAGGTATGGCAGCACTGGGTATCTTTTGGATATGGACCCAGATGTTGTTAGTGGATCACTGTTAAGTGGTTTCATTGACATTGCTCTTACACCAAACCAAACATCTTCCCTGCCAGTCGGTCAGTTCGTTTATGATGTAGAAGTGTCGGGTGGCACGTCTGTTTTTAGAGTTGTCCAAGGTGCAGCTGTTGTAAACCCAGAGGTTCATAGTTATCAATTCTCAGCGACAGGAAGTTAATTATGCCCTTTGTAGAAAACGTTGACGTGACTGTGCAGACCCCCTTTACGGGGTCTTCTACAGAAGTAACGCTTCAAGGCACTCAAGGCGTTGCTGGCCCTCCGGGATCTGGATTCATTGATTCTGGAACCTTCAATGCAGTAAATAAAGGTATAGTTCCAACTGCTAGCGGCTCTCTTATGCTAGGGTCAGGAACTCATCCTTGGAAAGAGGTCCACGCTGACAAGGCATATTTAGGGAATGTATTTTTTAGAGACGAAAATACTTATTCGGCGAGAGTCAATGCTGTAACGAATATAATTAGCTTAACTGCTACAGGGCTACACAGGATTATAGACATACCAGCTGGAGAGACTTTCGTTATAGACTCTTTTGAGGGGATCTGCACTAAAATAAATAATCCGTATATCGGGCCTAGTGTCGAATTTGGAACTACCGGAAACACCTCTAGATTTTTAGAAGAGTCGATTGTTAAAATTAACAGCAACAACGCTCGCCACATTTTTGACGACCCGCAAGATTCGCTGGACGGCCCAGCCTCGATTTCAGTTAATATAACAAAGGCGTCGCAAGCCGTTGGGCATAGTGGGTTTTTTAGAGCTAATGGGACAAAGATAGTTTTTGGATGATATGACGACTTTAGGAGGATATTCTGATGATTGTGCGCCGCTAGATGGATGTGGAGTTTCTGGTTGTTATGGAAGCTATCAAAGGGAGCTGTCTAACACCGACGGTTACTCTGCTACTTATGGCTATACCCACGATTACACGACAAGTGACTTTGCCTCTGTTGGAGCGGGGTCGACTTGGTCTGGCTTGACGACAGCCATCAATAAAATAAAAAGCGGGTACGGCCCTCAATTAGTTAATGTTAGTTATTCTTTCATAGCTTCCGGAAGTAGGGTTAAACCAAACACATATAGAGATCCCAGAACCTATCAGTTAAAAAATTACGCCGGAACAAGAACTAATTCTAATAGAACTGGCGCATTTATGGATCTCGGAGCTACGGGAGATGGTTTTGGGTTTTCGACTTTTACTGGTGAAGTAGTTAGAGCTTTCGATCAATGGAAAGACACCTTAGAAGATACTTTCAGAGGCTTAACTATATGCTTTAAAAATTACGGAGAAGAAGGCGGAACTGGTCTATATAACGATAGTGAAATAAGTGACACTACACCTTTTGATGGGTTCTATAAACAATATAGCATGCCCTCAACTGGAGTGAAGTGGGGAGACATTAGAGTAGGTGGAATGAAGATGGGTAGAACAGATAACGCAAGCTACTCTGATCTGGCTCATGCATATTATCCCAACAATAATAATTACTACAGGTCTTTCTTAGCGAAGAGCGGATCGGTAGGCGGCGATATATTCTTTAATTTATCTTATAATTGGAGAACAGGAGAGTACGCATACAATGCGGTTCACAAAAATACAGGAATACAACAATATTCTGGTACTTACGACATCAAAGCTATTGCAGTCAGAGAGATAGGAAATGCTTTAGGAATACCAAACGAAACTAACCAAAGAAGTGTAATGTATGACGGTCAAAATATTTTGGCTACGTTTGATAGTTTATATCCAAGCGGGCTTCTTCATGGCCAAGCCACCAAAAGCTATTCAAACGGAGCGCTAGGAACGAGTAAGTCCTATTCCAGAGACCATAGCGGGGAAGTCAATTCATACATTAGAAACAACTTTTAAAGACAATGGGCAGGGCACATACAGAAAGTAAAACGCATACGTTCAAGAAGGACGTAACTTTTGTAACTGGGTTTGGTATAGTTGCGGACGAACCGATTCATATCGGTAGCGGAACTACAACCAACACCGACCTAATCATTCATAACAAGTTGAAGTTTGCGTCCAGCGGAACAAATAACTTCGAGCTTTCAAATTTACCATCTGCTCCTGTTCAGGAAACGTACACTTATCTAGTTCAGGATTCCACGACGGGAGCCGTTCAGAAAACTACTTCTGGAGCAAAGGGCCAAAAAGGGGCTTTAGGCGTAGATGGCCAAAAGGGCGAAAAAGGTTACGTTGGCGTAGATGGGGGCGATGGACAAAAGGGAGAAAAAGGACCTTTGGGTGCAGGTGCTCAAGGTGCTAAAGGCGCAACGGGTTCTCAAGGTTCTCAAGGTTCACAAGGCGGCACAGGTGCTAAAGGTCAGAAGGGTGAAAAAGGTCAAAGGGGAGAGAAAGGACAGAAGGGTCAGAAGGGGCAAAAAGGAGAGAAGGGTCAAAAGGGTCAAAAGGGCGACAAAGGCCAGAAGGGGCAAAAGGGAGAAAAAGGAGAACAAGGTCAGAAAGGGCAGCAAGGAGTTAAGGGCCAAAAAGGCCAAAAGGGAGAAAAAGGACAGAAGGGGCAGAAAGGCGCTCAAGGTAATCAAGGTGCTCAAGGTAATCAAGGCGCTAAGGGCGACGGAGGTAATAAAGGTCAAAAAGGTAACCAAGGTCAAAAGGGAGAGAAGGGTCCAAAAGGCCAAAAGGGTGAAAAAGGTCAAAGGGGAGAGAAAGGACAGAAGGGTCAGAAGGGGCAAAAAGGAGAGAAGGGTCAAAAGGGTCAAAAGGGCGACAAAGGCCAGAAGGGGCAAAAGGGAGATAAGGGTCAAAAAGGCGAGAAAGGCCAGAAGGGTCAAAAAGGCCAAAAGGGCGAAAAGGGTGAGAAGGGTCAAAAAGGACAGAAGGGCCAAAAAGGAGAAAAGGGTCAGAAGGGTGACAAGGGACAGAAGGGTCAAAAAGGATTAACGGGTTCTTTTGGCGGCCAATCTTTTAAATATAATTTTGTAGGTAACATAACTGCAGACCAAGATCCGAGTGCTGGCAACTTCATTTTAAATAAAGATGCGGCAGGAGGCGGGCAAAGAACATCTAGTAAAATCTTTCTTGATGATTCAGATTATGAGGGCAACGACATACAGTCCTTCCTGAGGACTATTGACGACTCAACCAGCACAATAAAAGGGCACGTCAAAATATCTAAAGACCAAAGTCCAGAAGACTTTATATTATTTGAAATTAGTTCTGTAGTTACTGAAGCCACAGGATACTTCAAAGTAAATTTACAGCCAGTTGCTTATTCCGAAGACAATCCGTTCTCTAATAGCGACGATTGTGTTTTAACTTTTGCTCGTACTGGTGACGTTGGCGACCAAGGAGCTAAAGGTCAGAAGGGTCAGAAAGGCGATAAGGGCCAGAAGGGAGAAAAAGGTCAGAAGGGTCAGAGGGGGCAAAAAGGAGAGAAGGGTCAGGGTCAAAAGGGTCAAAAGGGCGAAAAAGGTCAAAAAGGTCAGAAGGGTGACAAAGGCCAAAAGGGGCAAAAAGGAGAGAAGGGTCAGGGTCAAAAGGGCGAAAAAGGTCAAAAAGGCCAGAAGGGTGACAAAGGCGAGAAGGGCCAAAAGGGGCAAAAGGGAGATAAGGGTCAAAAAGGCGAGAAAGGTCAGAAGGGCCAAAAGGGTACAATAGGCGCTCAAGGTAATCAAGGCGCTAAAGGTGATAAAGGCCAGAAGGGAGAAAAAGGTCAGAAGGGCGAAAAAGGTCAAAAAGGCCAGAAGGGTGACAAAGGCGAGAAGGGCCAAAAGGGTCAAAAGGGAGATAAGGGTCAAAAAGGCGAGAAAGGTCAGAAGGGACAACAAGGTCAGAAGGGCCAGAAGGGTGAGAAAGGTCAGAAGGGACAACAAGGTCAGAAGGGCCAGAAGGGTGAAAAAGGTCAGAAGGGTCAAACAGGTCAGAAGGGAGACAAGGGCCAGATAGGCAACTTCGGCGGCGCTGCTTTTGAATTTGAACTTAGTAGTTCTAGTTCAGGAGATCCTACTTCAGGAAAATTCTACTTTAATGTAGGTAGCGGCAGCGCTACTAGCGCGACCAAGCTGGGGATAGATGATCTTCCGGCAGCTGGTCAAGATATATCAGCTTACTTGACTACTATCGATGATAGTACAAGCACAATTAAAGGTCACGTAAAGATAACCCAAAAAGGAGATCCTTCCAAGTTTCTATTATTTACTATAGCTAGTTCCACTGACAAGACTGGATGGTTTGAGGTAGTTGTTGCTCATGTATCTTCTTCGTCAGCCGGACCACTTTCAAACGGTGATGATTGTATATTAACTTTCGCAAGAACTGGTGACCAAGGAGACCAAGGCGAAAAGGGTCAAAAGGGAGAGAAAGGTCAGAAGGGTCAGAAGGGTGACAAAGGTCAAAAAGGCCAGAAGGGTGACAAAGGCCAGAAGGGAGAAAAAGGTCAGAAGGGCGAAAAAGGTCAAAAAGGCCAGAAGGGTGACAAAGGCGAGAAGGGCCAAAAGGGTCAAAAGGGAGATAAGGGTCAAAAAGGCGAGAAAGGT
>Ga0080013_1000413_pt1 | contig 60650 bp, 56 predicted proteins | sample ETNvirenome_6_85_FD_69236 | JGI IMG/M metagenome (GOLD analysis project Ga0080013, IMG submission 69236) | Marine viral communities from the Pacific Ocean - ETNP_6_85 (SPADES assembly) (version 2) | ecosystem: Environmental > Aquatic > Marine > Oceanic | place: Pacific Ocean | collected 2013-06-19 | reverse complement strand
TCCAACAGACGTAAAATACCGCTGGAATGACACTCATGTTGATATACTTTTGAACGAAAACAAAGTCAACGATGAAATCGAAATTAAACGGCTATTACACGTGTTCAATGCTCTTGATGTTCCAGGAGTCAGTATCGGTTTAGTGACGAAGTTTTATGAAGGGGGGTACACAAAATTCTCTGATTTTGTTGACATCACAATTGACGATATTATGAAGATTCCGGGGTTTCAGGAAAAATCAGCAACCAAAATTTACCGGGCTATTAACGATACACTAGACCAAGAATTTCCACTGGAAACAGTGATGAAAGCGAGTCTAATTTTCGGGAACGGTTACGGGGAGAAAAAGTTAAGGATGGTGATTGAAACTTATCCAAACCTGCTAGAAACCCCGAAAATCATTACTTTAGAAAATTTAAATAAGGTGGAGGGTTTCTCGGATAAAAGTAGTCAAGTATTTTTGGAGCATTTTCCCGAATTTTTGAAGTTTTTGAAGGAGAACACATACTATAAAATCAAGAAATTTGAAACAAAAAAAGGAAAGCTGTCTGGAAAAACATATGTTTTTACTGGATTTCGAGATGCCAAACTGAAAGACCAAGTTGAATCTCTGGGAGGCAAAGTTTTGGATTCAGTCAGTGCCAAAACAGATTTGTTGGTCTATGGAAAACCAGAGGATTTGGATAAATCCAAAGGAGCCAAAGCTAAGAAACTGGGAATCAAAACTGTTATCAGAGATGAATTTAAAATCTAATTTCATCATATTTATTATATGATGAAAACTCCAAAAAGTTAAAATGAAAAATTAATATACAAAAAACACAAATAAAATGGAGTGTTTCAGTCAGTGCAATCACGAAATTTCAGATAATGTCTGTCAGCTTTGCGGGTTAATGTTTGACAATGAAGTGGATACTAAATTAGAATTCACTAAAAATTGTCCTAGAATTTCCATGGGGAAAAGTAATTTGTTGGATACCATAACAGGAATTCCGTTGGAAGTTATTTCAAAAGCTAAATCAAACATTACTGAAAAAGAAACACTCACAGGAAAAAAAGTTAGAAACGATGCCAAGAATACTTTTGTTGAAATTTATGCCGCTTATTTGGAATGTGGATATAGTGATTTTAATCCACAAAAATTAGCTAAAAAATTAAAACTTTCTCGAAAAGATGTCAACTGGTGTTTGAAATTGGCATCTGGGACTTCTTTGACATCTAATTTTTCTGACGAATCCTTTTCGTATGCATCTATTGTTATTTTATCTCCTGTGGCTTATATTGAAGTCAAATGTCAGAAAAATAACTTACTAAAATATAAAGATAGGATTACTGAAATTACTAACGAGATATTAGAAAAAAAGGATATACTTTATTCTTCCAGACCAGAATATGTTGCGTGTGCTATTATCAAAAAATTTTGTGAAACCAACAATATAAACACTAAATGTTTCAGTTCTAACAATGATATCTCTGACAATGCTCTCAAAAAATGTATGAATGATATTAAAGAGTTCAATCAATTATTCAAAAATTGAGTTATTGGTTAAAACAAAAATTAGGGATAATAAAAATGGTGAAAAGGATTAAAAAATCAAAAAAGAAAGATATTTTTGATAAATATGATATGGGTATGTTTGAAGTCAACAGATACGGGATATTTAGTCTTACCAACAATGGAAGAATTTTATTTTTATTTTTAACAGAAGTATTGGGGTTTTGGTTTGTTAGTTTAATACTTAGAAATTGGGATAGATTTGTTGGAAATGATTATGGATTGACAGTGATAATTTTTAGTATCATGGTGTTGTCATTCCTCTTCATTTCTATAGTTTATAGGTATAAAATGAAATTTGAATATTCCGAATATTTGAAACAACTCGGTGTCTTACTTTTTATAGTCTTGGTATATTTAGTTCTGTATAACTATGATAAACAACAGTTTAATGATATATATTATTTGAACCCGATGAAAATACTGTACACTTTTATTTTATTATATATGTTAGCATTCTATTTGGTACAGAATATGATTAAGTAATTATATTATTACATCTTAATAATATAATATAATTTAAAAATAAATTTCTTTGTGATATTTCAAATAATCATACATGATATTATATTCTTGTGAATAAAATTTTTGAATATATTTTTTAATATTGTAATCAACTTTTTTGTTTTTAACAATTTGATAGATAGTCTCTTGTAAGTTCAACGGTGTTTCTTCTCTTCCTTTCTTAACCATAATTACATTTCTATATGTAAAATATCTATTCCTGATATCTTTTTCATGGAGTAGATATATCTTTTTTTTACAGATGTTATAATTAGTTTCATTAAAATGAAAGAAAGAATTATAGTATTGTTTCTCGTAAAAATACATTACTGACAAAATTTCTAAATCTAAATATTGCTCCAGTTTATTGTTCCTGATGAAATTAGAGCTATACTTGGTAAAATTTTTGATAAATTCTTCTTTTTTTCCTTCTAGAAGAAAACATATTAATTTTTTCCTATGTTCTAAAGAATATAAACCTATGTAAGTTTTCTTACTAAATAATACAATACTTCTAAATATTAAACTCAAATCTTTTACTTTTATCATAGATTCTAATATAATTTCTTTATCATCGTCAAAAAAATAATTTATAAGTTTTTGTAAAATTATGTTTCTTCTAGAAAAAATATCCTCAAACATTTTATATTAAGATGATATTAATCATTTTAATCTAAGGATAAATCGTAATTATCTCCGATACTCGGAACTTCCATCCCTTCGATACTGTCGCTCCCTCTCGAAGAGAAATACTTGTATAAAATATACGAGACTAGAACCAAACCAATAAGGTAATTATTTTTGAAATTTTTCTTGATATAGTAAGAAAGAGCAATTAAAAAATAAAAGAATAGACTGATAACTGTCTCGATATTTGTTTTTTCTTCTGTAATCTTATTAGAGTTTATCTTAAAATTATTTAAAAAACCCATTTTAAATAATTAGTTCTTTTTGATATAAATTTTTTAAAATTTAAGTAGTTGTTGTCTTCTATCCTTTGGTCCTGTCAAAATCAACATAAACGTTCTAATATCCGAATATCCCCTGGTTTTTTGTCTATAGCTTCCGTAAATGTACATTTTAATTTATAATAAATATATTACAAATCATTTTTAGATATATTCCTGCATTTCATCAATGTCTATAATTCTGTTTTTGATTTTATCATTCTTCTCTTCCAACCTGAGAATAGTTTCATTTATAGTAAAGATAGAATGATTAATCCTGTCAATGGCTTTGTAAAGGTTATTAACATTTTCCACTTGCTCGTTGAAAATTTGGAATCTGACAAACATATTAACAGTTACCTGGTCGAAGGATTCTTTATCCTCATCAGAGAGTTCGTCGTCATGGAATTTCCCATAATAATCTGATGCGTAGGTAGAAAGAGTTTTCCAATCCATAACAGTATCTTTGGTCACTCTCTTGTAAACTTTGTCAAAATGATAAATCTTGTCAGTCAGTTCTTTGGTGGTATCCATTAGATTTCTGATAGTGTTTTTGTTGGTATTAATCTGTTGATTTTGAATAACTTGATAAGTTAGTTTAGTCCTCTTGATAGTTTCTAAAGGAGATTTTAAAAGATGACTTAACTTAATAATGGAATAAACAAACGGAATATTAGCTTTTTTATCTAAACTAGTATCCACTGTTGTATATGTATCAGAAACAATGGTTCCTTCAGAATCTCTTTTCATAATAACATAATCAATCCCGTCAAAGAAAACAACTCCGTAAACGTCATATGTCATTTTGTTACGAACTCCTTCGATGAAAGAGGAAGACATACTGTTTCCTTCATCTTTATAATTAATCTTGATAATCTTTTCCTCATCAAAAACTTTAACTTTTTCTTTGTCAAGTTCGACGAAAACAATTTCTCCGTTAGGGTCAAAACAAATAACATAATCAATCAAAGAATTCTCTTCGTTGAAAATAAATTTAATGATATTGTAACGATAGTTGGTAAGTTTTTCAGTAATTTCGGTAATTTCTTTTCTGACAACAGGAGACTTTGGAAATTTAATTTTGAATCTTTTGGGAGTGAGAGTTTGAATTCCTTTCCGGGTAGTGATTTCAATTTCTTCTTTTAATTCTTCTTCGGAATCTTGAAATTCTTCACTTTCTGCCATACTCTTGACTTCTAATTCTTCCTCATCTTCACTTTCCTCGCTTTCTTCTTCTCTCTCTTCCTCACGCTCTTCTTCTCTATCATCTTCCTCGCTTTCTTCTTCTCTCTCTTCCTCGCTTTCTTCTTCTCTCTCTTCCTCACGCTCTTCTTCTCTATCATCTTCCTCGCTTTCTTCTTCTTCACGCTCTTCTTCTCTATCATCTTCTTCACGCTCTTCTTCTTCACGCTCTTCTTCTCTATCATCTTCTTCACGCTCTTCTTCTCTATCATCTTCTTCACGCTCTTCTTCTCTATCATCTTCTTCACTTTCCTCACGCTCTTCTTCTTTTCTATGAGAAACGGGAGAATCTCCCTTTAAAAGAGATTCGATATCTAGTAAATCTTCTTCGTTATGTTCTGGAACTCTGACAGGACTGACAACTTTCTTTTTTTTACCACCGGTTAAGTTTGGGGCTAAAAAAGCTAAAGATTTTTCAAAACTAGTCCTATTCATTTAAAATTGCGTTTTATTTAAACTTGTAAATATTATAAAATGGTATTAAAGAAAAACCAAATAATTTACATTTCTTTAATACTAATATTGATTACTACTGCTTATTTTTATTTTTCAGAAGAGGATTATTCTAATTTGAAATCTTTGGAAGAAATATATAATAACAATATAGACGTTGATAAGGTAGAATATGAAAACGGAGTTCCTAAAGTTGTTTACATAGTTTGGTTTGGAAAAAATATTTCCAATAACAGATTGAAAGCATTAAATTCTCTGGTTGATTCTTTGAAAGTTCCTTATATATTGATAACTGAAGATAATTATATGAATTTTAGTGTAAAAGAAACACCGATACATAAAAATTTTCAACATCTCTCAGGGAATCATAAATCTGATTACTTAAGAGCCTACCTTCTTAATTTTTATGGAGGAGGGTATCATGATATAAAATATAGGGATATTAGTTGGGAAAATGAATGGAAAACTTTCAAAGATGATAACATATGGATGAAATCTTGCAGAGAAATTAAAAAGTCTCATATCGGGTATGATGTAGACAGACCTGAAACTAAAAAAGTTCAGAATTATTATTCTCAATTAGGAAGTATGTGTTGGATTATCTCTAGAAAAGAAACTCCATATACTATTGAATTATTACAGAAAATTGAAGAAAAATTAGATTTACACGATAAAAAACTTAATTTATATCCATCGGAAAAAAATGGAGGTTATTATGCAGATAGACCATTCAGTAAGTTAAAAAAAGAAGATAAATATCCGTTAAGATGGTTAGAAGTGATGGGGGAACATTTTCATCTTTTAATGTACGAATACAAAAAACACATAGATTTGACTTTACCAAGACCAAACATGAAGGGATATAAATAACTTTATATATTTGATATATAAAGTAGATAATTAGTTAACATTGAGACCTTCGAGAAGGTCATCGACATCATCTCCGTCATCGTCGTCATCCTCATCCATGTCAGGGATTTCTGGAATCTCAGGGGATTTTTTCTTGTAACCTCCACAATATTTGTATTCGTAAGTATAATCTTTAACTTTCTCGATATCATCTTCATCAAGTTCTGCAACTAGCTGAAGATACAATTCTTCGTCGTAATCATCTTCCATAAACTTGCCTCCGAAAGTGAAACTTCCGGAAGAAGTATCAGAACGGACCAAAAAGTATTTTCCATTCACCGGGCCTGAGCTTCGGTAATCAGTAAAATCATCGTGAACTCCATGCTTGATTTTCTTGATTTTGAATTTCTCAGGAGACTTCCGCTTGCTCTTCGCCTTGGTAGGCGTAGTAGTTCCGGTGTCTTTCCCAGAGAGATAATTTTCAGGAGTGGGAGATACAACACTATCGGACAGACCTGTCATGGTCTGAACCGGTAGGTCGTTCTCAGTATCAGGGAGAGAAGCTCCTGGAGTAGGAGTTCCTTTCACCTGAGAACCAATCTTGAAAGACATGACTTTTTTGGTGTTCCGTTCAATCGATTCTTTCTTATCATTGTTACGAATGCACTTGGGGCACCGCTGAACAAAATTGGTTCTGTCTTCCTCTGACCAGTCAGAGGTGTCACGAACGTTTCGAGCACAGAATTTGTCCTTGTGTGGTCCACGGCCGTAAACCCAACCACATGGAAGACAAGCAGGATTATCGTTAAGTTTCTTCATAAATTCTTCAAAATCAAGATAAACATTTTCATCTTCTTCATCATCTTTCTTGACACCTTTCGGGGTCCGAGGAGAGCGTTTTTTAGTAGCAATAATATATTTCTCGTCATACTTAGTTTCCAAATGTTTGATAACATCAGAAATCTTTACTTCGTTAAAATCCAAATTAAGATGTCCGTTCAATTCATTAGTAAAAAATGAAAGAAATTCTTTCTTGATAAACTCGTCGAGAGCCTTGTTGATTTTGCTGGTCATCCTGTTCGATACAGATGTTGATGTTAAAATTTATTAATTTAAAAATCATTTTTAAATTAAAAGATGAATCCTGTACATTATACATATATTCCAGTAACCATAGCCCTGGTTTTACAAATAGTTTTTCCGTATTTCAAAAATATTTTGTGTATGGATTTTTGGATTACCCCACATTTTTATATGTGTATTACTGTTTTTATGGCAACTTATGTTCTTTTCGGTATCTTACTTTGGAAATCAAGAGAGATAGGAAATGACGAAATATTTGGTTTAACATGGGTTTTGGTTGTTTTGAATCTGATATGGGTATACACTTTCATAAGATTCAAGAAATTCAGTTTGGGATTGTTGTTCTTATGTCTATTGTTTGGATATTTTACATACAATGCTGTCTTTTTATCCAGTCTTTCAGACCCTGATGGAAACGGACTCCAAGATTCCACAACTCTTTACATTAATTTGATGTCTATTTATATTGTTTGGATTGGGTTTATGATCACTATTCTGATAGAATCTTCCTCACATTATCTGGCCAAGAAATTTTTAAAGAAGAGTAAGGATAGTCTTACCGATTATTTTAGTAGAAGAACCAGTAAGAAATAGAGAAGATAATGATAATAAACCATAATTAACAAATTATGGTTTTATTTTAAATCAAAGGTATTATCGTATATCGATTTTAATCTTACAGAAATATCCGAGTTGTAATATTTTTCTTTAACATCTCCTTTAGTTTCACCGTTTTCGTATTTAGTATAAAAATTCTGGAATTGATACATCATTGTAACATAAAATACTTCTACAAATTTAGTCTCTTTCAAATATTCTCCCGTTTTCATTTTGGTAAACATTTCATATTGTTTGATATTAGTGATTTTAAAATCAGCTCCGATAGTCTTAAAATTAACCTCCTTTTGAACATCTTCTATTTTTTTTCCATTAGTATAACTTAAATCTATTTTATTTGCACAATCAGAAAATAATCCAAAAGACAAATTAACAAAATACTTAACTATTTTATCTGTTTCTCCTACTTTTAATAATTCTCTAATATCTTTTTCATCTAGTTTAGTAATAATAGAAAGCAAACTAATGCTTTGATTATAAACAAAATCACTCTTCTGATTGTTAATTTCGTTAGTAGTATCGAATACCTGTTGGAGAGTTTCATCGATTGAATTTTGGTCTCTTGATTTTTTCAAACCTAAGAATTCCAAAATTCTAACTTGAGATTTCAAAGTTTCTAAAAATGAATCTGATAAAGTTTTTCCAGTATAAGGATTTTTCTTAGAAGCTATCAAAGATTCAAATAAATCAGAAGTAAAGCAATACAGTTCATCTCCTTCTACCACAAAAGCAACTTTACCATCGTTATAAGCATATGGGTTTTTGATTAAAGTTGATTTGACATTACATCTGGTTCTTTCTATTGTATTTTCAGTGGCTTCCCCAGCATCTAATAAACTTCTAGATATTCTTTCTTTTTGTCTTTCTATAGCAGTATTAAGATAGGCAACTCTGTCTATTTCATTTATTTTTTCTAATTTTCCACATATTTGACTGGAACTCAAACCAAAATCTATATTCAGGTCGAAAGCTATTTGTCGTAATCGTTTATTGGTAAACCCGTCTTTTAAAATTGACTTTCTACACAATTTCTTCCATTCTGGGGCTCGATAATCTTCTCTTATTTCTTCTATCAATTGAACGCTTGCTTCTAAAGATAACATCTGATACTGTCTGGTATCCATATGGCTTCCAGTTTTGATAGCATATGAAATCATCTTGCTGTAAGTATCTTTCAAAATATTATCTTTTTTTTTGGAAGCTAAATTGTGACGACATATCAACTCTGTCATGGCTGGATAGCTCATTTCACCTCCTTTGTCAATCACCGTTCGGAAGAAAGTTAAATTTTGACCGTTGATTGACAAATAAATAGATTGTTGAATTCCACCATATTGATTCCAAATAAGACATTTGTTAGAAGTGGATTCTAAAATTCTAACAGAATCAGCCATCACCATCATGTTAAAAACAGCCAAGGACCTCAAAGGTTTATTATCAGAAGTATTGTTTAGAAAATTTAGGACATCTGGTTCTTTTCCTTCCAGTTCCACTCCTGTTGACAAAGCACTAGCGTAATCAAAATTTTTATCTAAGATAATATTACAAATATCAATCCATGTAAATTTTAAACTAGTATTATTGGTAAAAACATAAGGACCTGCTTCTATATCATTTGCAAGTGTTGTAACCTGTGCCCCGACAACATTACTTACTGTTTGAGCGTCTGTTCTTCCACCTGTATAAGCCACATTTAGAAAATTACTCCCTGATTTTTGAAGTAAATCCATAGCATAATTCTTATATTGATTACCGGTGCCTCCCATGAGGGTGCTAATGAAAACAGCAATATGAACTTTAATTTGATAGGGGCCTTCAAAATAATAGTTGGTATCTAATCCGTTCTTTATCAAAAATCCTAAAAGTAATAAAAATTCAAATTTATTAATATCTGTTCTGCTTATATTTTTGATAATTTCTTCTGGTTCCAATCTACCATTTTTAACTCCAAAATTAATATGAGCAAAATATTCATTTGACAAAAATAAAGAGGTAAGAGCTGAAATTTCCTTTCTTTCTAACGGATACCCTTCATCTATTTTTTTAGCTCCATTTCCTGCATAAGCTTGTATATCCGCCTGCATTTTATTTTAAGAATTGATTTTAAAATAAATTCTTTCTTTTAAAAATGGAAACTCTGATTAAGAATCTTCGAACAGGAGATTATAAAAATAATAAACTAATAGTAGAAACTTTGTTGATAAAATCTCAAGAAGATGAAGAAGAATATTACAACACTATAGGGGAAATTTGTGATTATATTTACATGAATAAGTTAACCTCAGAAGATATTAAATCATTATTGGAACCTATGGACGAAGAAGAAGATTTGGATTGTGTTATCATTATGTTGTGTCGTGATTTTGTAACCTCCAATACTAATGTTAAATATATCGTCAATAATTTGAGTTATTTGAGTGATATTATTAATATGTTATCGTTACTTTTTTACAAGAAGATGAAAGCTACTTATTCTACTGTTGCAGAAAACTTGTTATATTGCTATGATTATGAATTAAAAAATCAAGATGTTGAAGTTTTGTTGAAAAATATACAAATTTACATTAACGATTCTAAAGATAGAGAGACGGAAAATGTGAAAGAATATTTGGAAAGTAAAAAGACTTTCGATAGAGAAGATTACGAAGCTCCGTATTGGGTTAGTTTGACACAAGGGGAAAACATTTCTCTTTTATCCAGTGTCCCTACAGGAGAGACATATGATTTAAAAGAAAAAGCCAAATACGAAAAACTCCCGGATTTTGTTAAAAACTTCTTTTATGAGTTTATTCCGAAAGAAAAGAAAAAGAAAGACGAAGACGGTGATAGTAGTTTCTTTTACGACGACCTTCCAGAAAATATCAAAGATTCAATTAATACTTTTTTGAAGGTGAGTAACGAATCAGAAGGAAGTGAATTTGAAATGAAAATAGGAAATCCTGATAGGGTTTGGGGACCGATTAACAGAGTTTTCGAAAAAGATTGCTGCTCTGGACCAGATGGCAAAGGTCCATGCAGGATGCTTCAATGCGAGTGTTTAGAAACTGATTACGATAACGAAGATGATATCTATGACCCTTCCGGAGGTTTGACTTGGTTCAAAGGGAAATGCGATGGATGTAACCAGTTTATCGGAGATTTATCTCATTCCATTAGATTTCCAAGTAAAAACGGAAGTTGGAAAGGATGTTACTGTTGTTTCGAATGTTTGGTTTCTGACCCTCCATATTTAATTGAAGCTCAAGAAAATATTCTACTGGGAATTATGAAACAGACTATTAATAAAGTTGGTATCATGGATCGTTCTTCTTTCTGTTAATTATTATATCAAATATAATAATTATTATTAACCTTGAACAATATTATTGTATGGGTTGTCAGAACCACTTTCTTTATTATATTTTATATTTGTATTATAAACTTCGTCTAATCCATATGGAATAATTTGAGTATAATTGTTATTGTATTGAAGGGGTTCTGTGATTTCAGGTAAACCTATCAATTCTTCTGCTTGTATATCATTAAATCTAATAGCACTTGCAAAATCTATTCCTCTTTCACCTCTTCTTGATCTTGTCATCGGGGTAAAAGAAGAATACGGGACAAATTTTCCAAGAACTATAGGCGTGTTAGTATTTACTTGATTGTCACTAGTTTCGGAATATCCCAGACTTGGATATTGTAAAGATTTTAAATAGACCACATCTGTATCAAATTTTGATTTCTGGCTCAGAAAATAATTAGTAATTCCTTTCACATCATTAATATTTAATCCAGCAAATTCTTCTGTTAATGTGACATTTCCTATAGTTATTTGACCCCCGTATATCATTTGTTGAGGAGATGGGTTTAATTTCATTTTAGAATCTTGTAAAAAGTTAAATTCGACCGTTTTATTTTGAGACACTCCCAAAGTAACAGGGGCTTGAATACTACCAGAATACTCGTTTTCTTGAACACTGTCAGGGACTATTCCTATTAGAGCAGGGTAATGATCTCTTTTAAATCGTGGGTTTTTTACAACTTTTGTTGTATTACCTGGAAACGTAGTAATATATTTTTTCAAATTATTGTAATTTTCTTGACTAATGAAACCACCAGAATTAATATCTAGCTGTATCATCCACATTGTATACCCAGGGGTCATCCCAAATCCTCTATCTAATATTAAATCTTGGAAAATTTCAAAATTATTATTACTATCTATTGTTCCTACTACTGTAAAATCTCTGTTGGGATAATCGTTCCTTGGAGTAAATTCTGGGTCAGGATCTAAATTATAATTAGAATCCATCGGGATGGATGTGAATATAAATTTTTCTAACTCGGTTTTTTCCACTTTAAGTTTAGGATATTGTTTGGAACATAATCCTATATCCGGTGGAAAGATTGTCAATATTTCTCCAACTTGATAATGTCCTCCTTGGTTGGCGATACCAGTTACTTTTATATTAGGTACCAATTGAAAATTAAGTGAGTTGAATTTAGCAGATACTTCTATGTTGAAGGCTGCACTAGTTCCAACACCGCTGGTTACGGAAACACCTTGATAGCTCCCTGTTAAAAATCCTTGCTGATTTCCGGGTTGAGTATCTACGGTTACACTTGAAATTAACCCGGTGGTGCTTTGTTTGTAAATCGGGTTGTATCCAGGGTTGGGTGTAAAACTTTGATTTGGAGAGATGCTCAAAACAGAACCTCTGGTGTCTTTAAAGTATTCGCTTGGAAATTGACAAATATTTTTTGAAAAATCTTCTACTAAAATTTCAGCCGTCCCATCCCTAAAAGTATTACCCGGGGAAAAATTGGTTCTTGTATCTTTCCTTTTCAATTCAAATGGATGTTTATTTTTTTGACCAGCCTGATTTCCTCGATTACTTAAAACGTTGTATTGATAATCGTTGAAAGGATTTAATCTGCCTCCTTGTGTTAAATTTCTAAAAGTCAGTTCTGGATAAAAATTCCTAACCTCAGAACAATATCCAGGATTAATGTTCACAGTATCTTTGTCAAAATTACTTTCGGTAAAAACCGTATCTTGTTCCAGAGGAGATGATAGAAGTGAATATCTTTTATCTTTCTTTTTTCCTTCGGAAAATGGATTAATAAAATTACATCTTTGTTGTGCTGGAAATCTAGCAGAACTCAAATCCAATGACGGAAAATATAACCATTTGATATCTACAAAATTTGGGTTTGAATTTGGAAGAGGTCTTAACACAAAATGTGGGTTAGTTTTGTAAACAGAAGTAATAACAAAAATTGCTTTTTTCCCTGTTGTCCCGTTAACAAAACCAGAAACTCCTTGCTGATATCCCTCCCCCAACTCACTGATAATTAAACTACCCACCGCACCGTTATTTCCTTCTGTCACCACAGTGACTCTCCCTCCTTTAGCATTTGGGTGAGAACCAAAGAGAGTTATATCTTGTTCTCCGTTTGAATAACCTGTTCCGCTTACTCCAATACCCAATGATGCTATTCCTCCGGTATTAGAAAATTCCATATCCAGATAAGCATTTAACGGCTTGTAAATTATACTTGTGTATATACCTTCGTTGTCCACAGAGAATGTTTCCCCTGTTTTTGAAGTGTCTCCTCCGGTTTCTTGAGTAACCCCAAATCTATAATTAGTTATTAGAAATTTTTGTTTAGAACTTCTAGTATTACAAATATCACTAACGAGTGTAACTGGATAATAATTTTTACCTTTCAAAGAATCGTCTTCTTCAATAATCCCGTCTTCTTTGTAGTAGTCTAACCTACTGTCTTTGAATAATTTACTCGGAACCCTGATAGTTGAAACACCGAGACATCTAGTCTGTTGGTTAATTTTTTTGTCTTCGATTTCAAAATTTAAACTGATACTTCCAAGTCTACCAGCACATATCGGTAATTCTTCTGAAGAACATTCTATAGGAAAAGAGACAGAAGCACCCGAAGCAGTTACACTTCCCTGAGAGTCGTAACAAACAGTATATTTACTATTACTACTGTTACACTTTCTTGTGATATTTTGGGAATATATTTGGTCCTGGGTAAGACATCCTAATTTTAAACCTATTAAACCACCAGTGTGATTCAAACCATTAACATAATCTTCAAAAACAGTATTGACATTTGGCTTAGAATCAGAGACAACATCTAAAACAGAACCAAATTCATTTTCAGCATAAATATTTTCATATGTATATACTTGACATCCTTTGGTTCCAGGAACCGGAAAACCATTTTTTTCAGGATAATAATAATCTGCTGGGGCGGAAGTTCCCCATGAAGGGACCGGGGTGTAATAAGAATCTACTGATTTGACACCGGATTTTTTAATAATTTTGTTATTATTTTCGTTGACTAATTTTTTTATAATCGTGGTAAGCAATATAGCAATTATAATTATAACTAATATTATCAAAGTATACTTACTAGTTTTCCTAACCACATTATCTATTTTGTTTTCCTTTGTAGATAATGATTTAGAAGGAGTACTCATTTTTTATTTTAAATAAAATGTCTTTAGATTTATTGAAAGAAGTATTTTTATATGGAAATTTGGACCTTGTATATTCCATCGGACAAATTAAAAAATTTGATATACAAAATTTTGAAGATTATTTGGAGAATATCTCCTTTATCAAAGAAGATAAAAGTTTTGTATGGAGATTCTATCATAATTATGATTTTATTATCAGTAGTTATGAGATGATAATAATTAGAGATAAACAAAAATTAAAACATTTCATAAATATCACCTATAATATATTTGAAAAAATTAGAAAGGTTATCAAGACTAAAAAATCAAATACCATAGAATCAATAGATAAAAACAAAGACTATCTTTATACTTTGTTAAATTTGTTAGTTAGAAAGATACACAACAAAATGAAATTACATGATTTGGAAAAAGAATATTTCGAGTTTAAATTTTCAGATTATTGTATCAACCAATCTTTCAACTTCTATTTGGATTATCATACTCCCTACGATTATATCAAATGGACTTCTTCTTGGAATCTGATTTCTAAAGAAAAAGAATTGTCATTGAATAATATTGATATTTATCTAGATTCCTATTTTAAAAATTACAACATTTATTATAATGAAACTATGGAAAAAGATTTACAAGTATTAGAAGAGAGACTTATATTTTTGAAAAATTACTCCCCTTCTTATTTAGAACTCTTAAAAAAGAATCTCCCTTTGTTAACGGAAAAATTATATAATATCTTTCCGTATAACAGAATCTACCAAGACTATAAAAAATTACTTTTTGTCGATTCAAAAGTATATCGAAATAAATTAATTAGAGATGAAAAACAAATAGATGATAGTAAATGGATGTTTTCTATTTTACCTGTATTTCTATCAGCTTACTTGCTGGGATTCCCAATCATTACTTTAGATATCCCAGGGGAAAGAATTATTAAAAAATATATAAGATTAATATCCGAGAAAGGAGGTCCGGAAAGTTATTTTGAATGGTTTTCCAATAATTTTAATAAAAAATATCTAAATTCTATTGAATTTGAAACCGATGTCGGGAACGGAATAGAAGAAAACGACGCAGTGGATTTGTGTTATACTAAAATCAAACACTATAACCAAGATGATATTTCTTCTGTTTTTAATAATAATATCATGCATCATTTTTCTTGTAAAGAATTCGAGACCATTTTAAAAAAAGAAGAAAATCCTTATAACAGAGACAAAATAACTAATTTAGGTAAAATTATTGATAATTTAAAATTTAAGAAAAAAGTTAAAAAACAACTTATCATGAGAGGGTTGGAAGCAGATTTAAATGGAACTATGTATGAAAATTATTTAGATATATTAGAAAATTTAGAAAAAGAAGCCAGTAGTATAAATTATTCTAGTCATCAAAACGATATTGAACATTTCTACAGACCTTTGATAGATGTTTTTTTAAGAGGAGATATATAAAAATAAAGGTGAATCTCTCTATTAATAATAAAGAAAAAAAATATTTTCATACCCATGAAATATGAAAATGAATTAAAAAAGAAATTATATTTTCTAAAATGTCTGAGTATTCATCTATTCTTGATATCCTAAACTCCAAGAGCACCAACACTGTATTTACTGTGATTAATTTCACAAATCGAAAGAAATACAATGTTGACGTCTCTAATGTCATTAATTTTTTTAAAAGTTATTGTGAATCTCTTTATGTCAAGGATTTGAAAAAATGGAATATTCACCCTATTTTTGCCCTTGGAGAAACAGTAAAAGAAAGCATTCCTGTGATGGGAGAATTCTTTTTCAGATTCGATTATGAACTAGACGGAGACAATGAAGACATTATTTTTTACGACAGAGAGTTGATTTATGGTATCATCTCTATTTTCCAAGAAGTTATCAAGGAAATATTCTTTGTTTCTGCCAAAGGAACAGAATTAGTTTGTGTAGTGTCAGAAACAATTCCATGGAAAGAAAACGAGACATATGTTACTAAACTGAAATTTCAGTTCCCCTATTGTAAGACAGACAAGAAATTTCTTAATTCTACTCTACGAAATAAAATAATTCAAAAATTAAGAAGGACTAAAATCAGTCAAAATTTTTCCATCACCTCACCAGTTGGTGATTGGGATACTCATTTGGAAGAAATAAAAGATTACTATCCGTTGTATGGTTCAACAGATAATATTAAACGACCACCCTGTTATTTTACAGGGATTTATGATAAAAATCAAGAAGAAATTAAATTAAATGATGCTTACCAATATACTTCACATCATTATATTTCAGGGGATAGGTGTATCACGGACCAAGTAGAAGCAATGGAAGAAGATATTTCGGAAGAAGAAAAAAATATATACTTTCTACCCTTGTTCTTGAGTCTGGAGTTTTGGTCAGGAATCACACAGGTCAAAGAAGAATTTAATACTGGTAAAAACTATTTGTCTTCCAGCACCGTTTTTTCGGACGAAGACATAGATGATTACAACGAAAATCCTTCTGAATTGGAAATGTGTATGGAATTGATTGATTTATTGGGAGAGAAAAGATTTACGACAGAAAGTTATTTTTTGGATATCGGGAAAGCAATATACAAAGCAACTGAAGGAGAAGATTATGGATTGTCAGAATGGAAAAAGATTGTGGAAAGAAAAAAACTAGAATTTGACGAGGATTTTTGTGAAAGTAAATGGATTGGGTTTGATAATGAAGAAGTAACTGTTAAAACTATGGCTTGGTATGCTAAAGAAGATAAACCAGACAATTATTATGATTGGCACGAAAGATGGTGTCGTCCCAAAATCTTAGAAGCTGTTAAGAACAGGAAGTTGGACAGTATCGTAGCAGAAGCATTTTATCGTGTTTTCTGGCTTCATTATATGCATACTGGAAAAAGATGGGCTGAGTTTAGGAGAAGTCGTTTGGTGACACTTTCAGAAGATTTTAAAATCAGAAGAGTGATTACGGAAAAATTCATTCCTTGTTTTGATAAACAACGAGCTCTTCTCTCTGATGAAAAACTAACTCTTAACAAAGTTGGTAACAAAAGTAAATTATATAAAGAGAAAGCAGATGAGTTGGAGTCTTTGATTAAGGAAACTGGTGAATTGATTAAGGATTTACAGAAAGAAAGATTTCGGTCAACTTTGGTTAAATCATTGAAAGAATACTTTTACAAAGAAAACTTGTCAAAAATATTGGACAAGAATCCTTCCTTGATGGGTTGCGGTAACTGTGTTATCGAGGTCAATGACAAGGAAGCTTTCACAAGAAACGGGAAACCGGAAGATTATATTACTAAGAAAGTGGGAGTTAATTACAAGAGTATCTATACATACCAACATCCAGATGTCCAAGCATTGTTGAAATATTTCGAACAAGTCTTTCCAGAACCTTCTATTAATCATCATATGAGAAAAGATATTGGGTCTATGTTATATGGTAGAAATGCGGAAAAATACTTTCGGATGTGGATTGGAGATACTAACGGTTCCAAGAGTGTGTATCAAAAGATGATTCGAACTATGTTGGGGGACTATTATTGTGACCTTCCAGCCACCTTTTTCAGTGCTCAGCAGCGTGGAGGCAGTGGTCCTAACCCAGAACTGGCACAGACGGACGGGGCCAGGGTGGCTTTTTCAGCAGAGCCTGATGACGATACCTCTTTCAAAGGAGCCAGGATTAAGAGACTAACTGGAGGTGACAGTTTCTATGCTCGGTCTTGTAACGAAGATGGTGGAACGATTGAAACTTCATTCAAAAATGTGATGGTGTTGAACATTGTTCCTGATATCACTGGAATGGACGAAGCCACCAAAAATAGATTTTGTATGATTCCGTATGAGGGTCGATGGATTCGAAAAGACGAAGATTTCCATGTTCCAGAAACTCACGAGGAGCAAGTCAAAGCAAAAACTTATTGGATGGATGAAAGATTCGAAGACAATATTCCAAAACTAGCTGGAGCGTTGTTGTGGTTGGCTATTAAATATTACAAAGTTTATCGAAAAGAAGGATTGACATCTCCTAAATATATTAAGGATTGGATGAAGGATTACTGGACTAAACATGACCCTCATATTTCATTTATTACAGAAATGTTGGAGAATCCTAAAGTGAAGGTAGAATGTGATGAGTGTAAACATATAGATGAAGTGGAGATAAACGATGAAGGAGAAGAAGTTAAATGTGAAAAATGTGAAGGAAAAAGATTGGTGGAGGTGACTGACGTTAAGAAGTATGTTACAGCTAGTGATGTCTATCCTCTGTATAAAAAATGGTTCCGAGAGACATATCCTCAGGTTCAAGTGGTTCCGAAACCAAGAATGACAGAAATTCTATCAACACCGGATAAACTTGGAAAGCAAGTAAACAGAAGATGGTATGGGGTGATTGTTCGACGACAGCATCCAACAGAAATCTCCGATTTTTAGTTTATTTTATACAAATATATAATTACTAATAATTATATATTGAAAACTTATAATTATCAACTACCGAAACAAAAAATACCAAACATTTTAATTAAAAAATAATAAAAAATGCAAGATTGTTATTTGTTTATTGTTGCCAAAGGAAAGGAGATTTTAGGTCAAGCCGAATCCAGAGAAGATGCTATCGGTTATATCCAAGAAACCTATGGGGAAGATGCTATTAAAGCTCAGAATTATGAACCCAGATGTCAGGGACAGTTAGAAGAATGGTCTCAAGGAGAAGGGGAAAAAATCAGAGTAATTATGGTGTGTAAAGAAAACCCGTCCATGATTAAGATGTTAGAGGAAGCGGATGTGGAAAGAGAAGTCAGGATTCCCAAACCGATGAAACCGGTCAAGAATGTAGCCACCACCCCAACCAGAACTAGATTAGTTACCGGTAAAAAGACTCCTCCTATTCCGGCTTCAGAACTCCCGGAAGGGACTATTAAGAGAGGAAATGATGGAGAAAATTGGGTTAATAAAAAGAAGAACGGGACTCATCGCTGGATTAGATATATTGAGGAAACACATGATGGTTTGGAAAGAAAGAGAAAAGCACCAAATGCTAAAGCTAGAGAATTCAAAGTAGGAACAGTGATGACTGGAGAAGATGGAAGAGAATGGATTGTCAAAAAAGTAAAAGATAAGAATTTCAGATGGGTCAGATATAATTAATATTCCAAACTCCTCAAAGACATATAATTTGATAAATATAAAAAACTAGTAAATAAAAAATGGCCTCTATATTTATAACATATGGATTGTTAGGATTTCCATTTTTATTCGGTCTAATGGAAGATTCTGCTGTTAATGACAGAAAAAATGCAGCGGGAGCTGTAATTGGTAAAAAACACAGTTATTGGGACTGGGTTTTGTTAGGTTTCAGTATCTCTTTGGGAATTTTTGTCCTGAGATATATCCGAGCCACTGTCAAGTGGAAAGAAACTAAACAATATATTTTGAAAAAATTAGGGACTGGGGTGGACCCAGGGAGTTCAGAAGCTTTAGAAAGTAGTTTTGGATATTATTGGAAAAGCACTCTCTTTTTCCCAGCTTGGTTTTTAAATTATTTCTTTTTCCCACAAAGTGGAGGTGGTCTAATATTTTCTTATCTTGTGTGTTCCTTTTTCCTGGGGTTGACACTTTTTTACAATTTACGGGTTGATTATAAAGGAGCCAAGGCTCGAAATAAATACCCAAAAACAACTGCTGGTTTGTATAGTGCACTGACAGTTTTGGTGGTTGTAGCTTTCTCCCTGGCTATGGGATTTCTTAGTAAAATTTTAAAAAACTAATCAATGACCTTAATCAATTGTTAACAACATATACAATTTTATTTTTATATTATATAAATGAATATATAAAAATATGCCTTCGAAACTATTAAATTTTTTTAGACCACAGAGACAAGGTGGAGGTGTCGGTGGAGGTGGAGGTGTCGGTGGAGGTGGAGGTGTCGGTCCCGCTGCTGCTGCTGGTGGAGGTGGAAGAATATGTAATCAGAGATGTTTGATAGCTCTTGTTGTCCTTTTTGGAATACTTTTCCCGATATTACTTTTTATCTTTTTGATTTATACCAAGGACAATTCTTCGGAAGAAACTTATAATGCAATTTTAGGAACATTTGTAGCTTATACTGTAATAGGAGTCTTATTCGGTCTTATTGATGTAATATCTGATAAAGTTCCTCAACCGGTTAAAGCATTTTTTACCTTACCATATATTATAGGGGCTACCATAGGAATCATTTTGGGTCAAGGTCAAAATGAACAATTTGAATTTTTAAACAAGTTAGTTTCTCTAGAAAATGGTGGTAGAAAAATAGCCGGAGGTCTCACTTTGGTTTCCTTTGTTGGTTCCATAGCTCTTTTCTTTGGTTTGATAGGTGGTTTGATGACCAATGTCCATAATAAAAACCATAAAGTTGTGGATAACATAGCAATCACTTTAGCTTCTTTGGTTGGTATCTCTATATTTTTCTACTTCTTCAGGTATGATATAAGAATTTATACAAGTGATAACGCATTTATTAAAGTTATCAAAACGTTAGTATCTGTCCCATTAGCGATACCTTATCTTTTCACCGGAGCGGCTATGGATTCCCTGACAGGATTAACCGGAGAAAACAGTTTTGGAGGTGATGCTACTTTGGATAAAGTCAATGGAAAATATAACGGAAGAATTAATCAAATAAAGAATTTAGGAAAATCTGATTCTGGATACATCTTTTTAAATTATTTCAAATACAATAAGAGAGAAAGTATTTTACCATGTAAAACCGCAGGGGTAAAAGGAGTGTGTCAGGTGAGAAGGTCGGTAATATATATGGTTTTCTACTTGGCAGCTGTTCTTTTAATCCCACTGTTTGTAACTCTTGGAAATATAAAGAATAACGATAATAAATTTAACAGAGAAGAATATATTTACTGGTTGACATGGCTTTTTGTAATTACCTTTGGTTTAGAAATTGTCTTTGTCTTAGGAACAGTGAAATCATACGCAGGGAGCGATGTTTATGAAGGAAGTCGGGTAAAAGCAGGTGATGATGCTGCTATTGACAGTGATTTACAGCAGGCGCCGGCGCCGGCACAGCAGGCTGTCCAGGGTGTCTAATTTTTTACAACCTAACCCAACAAATAATTATAATATTATAATTATTTGATACCCTCTCTATCCATAATCGTCCTGAGAGATTTGTGATACCATTTCTTACTTTTTCGAGGAGGTTTTACCTTTTTCCAATTTAATATTTCCGCAAAATTAGTCACTGTTTCTTTTGGATATTCTCTTCTCATCACTCTAAGTTGTTCAATAATCCTTTGTTCTTTTTCGTCTCGAATATGAATCGGAGCCCCGGTAGAATGGTCTGGATTCATTTTCATTCCAAAAGGAGGTTTGGTTCTCAAAGCCCCGGTTTTTTTGAGATGCTGCATCACTCCCTTAACTCTCTCGGAAGTAATTTCTCTTTCAAATTGAGCTTGACTTCCCATCAAGGTTAAGATTAACTTTCCAGAAGGAGAAGTAATATCTAAGTTCAAGTCTAAAATAAGAAGATGACATCCCTTCTCTTCAATCATCTCTACAATGGAAAGTAAATCTTTAGTGTTACGAGCCAATCGAGAAACAGAATTAACAATAATCCATTCCCCTTGTTTCAAATCAACCAACATCTGTTCTAAAGATTTTCTCTTGTTCATTGACCCGCCGGAAATTCCTCGGTCGATGTAAAAAGCTCTCAAAAATCCATTAATTTTTTCTGATTCTCGATAAATTTTAGCTTCTTGGGCTTCTAAAGAAAACCCATCTTGGACTTGCATGACAGTGGAAACACGAATATATCCAACCACCTTTTTCATGTAATCTGGATAAGGAGTTGGAGCGTATTTGATAACCGACCCCTCTTCTTCTTCATTTCGTTCTTTGGAGGATTCATTTCCATCTTTATCTAAATATTTGGTGAGAAGACATCCATGAGTCACTTTCTTTTCCACTATCTTTTCTAAATGAAGATAGGGTTTGTTAGTTTTTATGGTTTCCCAAATAATTTTTTCCAGGTCTTTGTTATCTAAATCATCTATAATAATTAGGTGAAATTTTTCTTTTTTCCCATTGTGAATCATATCTTCTCGGTTTTCAACATTGGAAAAAATGAGATAATTTCTCTCACCTTGGATGACAATTGGATAAGTAAAATCTCCAATCTTTTTGTCGATGTAGTGTGGAATGGAAAGATTTTTCAAAATAGAAAGAATTTTGTTGTCACACTCGGTACACCATTTTCCGTGAAGGATGTCGTTTTGGGTGGCGGAGAATTGGTGAGAGTTGTAACATTCTAACAGGTGTTCTTCAAAGATGGAGGAGCTGAGTTTCACTATTTTCCCTTTTTTCTGGCGGATGATTTCTTCCATTTATAATTTACTATTATTTATGTATAATAGTAAATCTAATTTATTGTTTCTTGCTTTTCTTCTTTTTCTTTTTGAGTGGGGATGATGGTTTCTTTTTCTTTTTGAGTTTGAGAGGAGATTTCTTTTTCTTTTTGAGTTTGATTGGGGAATTGGCGCCGGTATCGGAACCGGCGCCATCAGCACCGAGGAGAGCGGCAGCGGCAGCGTCGGCAGCGGCACCATCATCGGTAGTGTCGATATTTATACCGGCAGCTTCCCTGTTATCTCTACCGGCATCGTCATATGAATTTTGAGCGGCAGCGACAGAATCCCGAGCGGCTCGAGCAAAAGCCTGAGCCTGAGCGTCAAAGGCAAGGGCAGCGGCAGCGGCAGTATCATCAGTACCAGCGGCAGCGGCAGCGGCAGCGGCATCGAGGGTTTTGGCAGCGGCAGCGTCGGCAGCGTCAAGGGCAGTTTTGGCAGCGTCAAGGGCAGTTTTGGCAGCGTCAAGGGCAAGGGCAGCATTGACCTTGGCAGTGTCAAGGGCATTTTGGTCTGAGTTGGCAGCGGCAGTGGCAGCGGCAGCGGCAGCGCGAGCAGCGGCAGCGGCAGCATTGGCAGCTTCATCGGCAGCAGTGGCAGTGGCAATGACAACGGGTTGGGCGCCTCCGTCTCCGACAACGGGTTGGCCGTCTCCGTCTCCGACTCTGCCTCCGCCGCTGCCTCCGCCTCCGACAGCGGCTTGGCCGTCTCCGCCTCCGCCAGGGACAGCGGCTTGGCCGTCTCCGTCTCCGCCTCTGCCTCTGCCTCTGCCTCCTGCTCCTATTATACTTCTTACTTTATCAAGAACAGCCTCTTTGGTAACCGGATCCGGGGCGTTCTCCGCCCTTCCTCTTGCAGCCAACACCCCATCGGTGTTTAATTTAGAAGGCAACCCGGTGGTGGTCTGATTTCGGTATAAACTTCTCCCCAATGCTCTTCTAGCATAATAATCCGGTAGTCCACTATTTCCACCAAGTTTATATTTTCCAACTAATTCGGACATCAACTCTCCGGATTTCGTCGAAATATCTTCTCCTAACTCATCAATTGCCTCTTTTGTTTCTGCTGTTTTACCTAAATTATCTACGGACATATTGTGGAAATATTCGTTGGCTGTTGTTTTACCTGTTGGAATACCCAATGCACCGGCAGTAACTCTACCGGCACCGGCGTCAACAACAGTGTTTGCACCACCACCAGATTTTTTGATAAAAGTAGTCTGTTTTAATTTAGTCTCCAAAGCACGAATAGCATTTTCTGTATCTACATATTCTTGTCCTTCGGCTACCAAATCACCGTAGGCTTTCAAAGGTCCTTTCTGATAATCTGTTTTCAATTTCTCTTTTAGTTTTTCTCGTTTGTCAACAAGGTCGGCTTCAGTTTCGGCTTCTTTTTTCAATCCTTCTGTATCCATATCCAGTTTAAATTGTTCAATCTTAGCTTTCAGAGCTTTACTTTTCTTATCAGTAATATTTGTTTCTCCGGTTGCTGCCATTATTTGTCCGTCATCTATTCTTTCAATTATTGTTTTTTCAGTAGCGTTTGCTCCTGCTGCTATCCTTGCTTCTCCATACGCCGCAACAAAAGCGTCATCTCTCTTCTTACCACCAACCAAACCAAAATTCTCCTTATAAAATTCTTCTGCTAGTTCTTTTTCCCTTTTTTCTTTAGCGGCGTTTGCTATGGTAGCAGTAGCAGTAGCAGCAGTAAAGAAGGTATCAATAGCACCATCAACTGCTGTTTGTCTTGCGGCATCATTGATATAATCTCCTGCTATAACAACATCATCAACTGCTTTTAATGCAGCAGCAGCAGCAGCATCACCACCACCACCAGCAGCAGCAGCAAAATCGAATCCTATAGATTTTAATGCTTCTAATTTATCCGGACCAATCTTCTTTTTCAATTCTTCCTGATATTTTTCCGTTGCCAAACGAACATCCGTTCTCCTAGCATCTACATCTCTCTCTAACACATTTCTTTTTCTTTTCAGTATACTATATTCTCTTCTAGCATAATTCTGTTCCTTCAAGGATTTCCAAACACCTTCCTTATCACCTCCTGTTATCCCGGGGTCTTTGAGTTCCAACGCCAGAGCCTGGTCCACTAATTCTTGTTGTGCTTCCCTTTCTTCTATTCTTCTAGAAGCTCTTTCCAAAACTTCTCTATCGGCTTTAGTTTTTGCTCTCTTTAATCTACTCTTTTCCAAATTTCTAATCAAAGAATCATTAGCTACTGCTTCCGCTCTAATAGCTGTAGCCCCTTCATTATACAAATCTAATGTCTTTAAATTATCTACTCTCCCTTGATTCAACACCTTTTTCTTTCTCTTGAGTAGCTCACGGTCTTCTTTAACTTTCTCAACGGCTCTTCCAAGAGACTTCAAATCCCTTTCCATCTTTGTTTTGTTGGCAGTATTTGATTCGTATTTTATATCGTTTCTCAACCTCTTCTCATCATCTTTGTATACTTTTTCTAATTTATCTAAATCTGTTAATTCTGTATCTAATACACCAACACTTTGTGTAATTTTTTTCTTTTTCTCGTTTGCATATCCAAATTTTCGATTTTTAATATCTTGCAAGTTCTTTTGCTTTGCCATTAGAGCAGAAATTTCATTAGTGATACCAACATCTTTGTCAATATTTTCATCTTGTAGTAAAACTTGCATTCTTCTCTCTATATCATCACTCTTTTCTTTCAAAGTTTTTAAATCTTCTTTATCACCTTCTGTTAAATTTTTTCTGACTTCTTCAATCAGTTCATTATCAAATATCCTCTTTTCGTCTAAATCAGTTACCGCATTTTCTTGTTTCAAATTAGCTATTTCTCTCTGTAAGTTTCTCTTTTTCAGAACATCTGTTGTATTATCAACATCACGTTCTAAATCAGAAATCTTAGTCTCATTTTGGGCTCTGTTTCTTTCAGTGGTTACTAAAGCATAATCTATGGCTTCATCTTCTAAATCGGTTTTGTTTTTAGAGATATTGTAGAAAACAATTAAGAATAAGAGAACAAATATCATGATAAAGACTATATTTTCCCAAAACATTTCACTGAAATATATGAGAGTAAGGAATAGAGTAGTCACAAATGTAACACAGATGAATAAATAATTGGATATTGGTGCTCTTCTCCTAGGAGTTAACAATCTAGGAATATTAATCAAATATAATACATCCACTAAAACTCCCATTTTTAAATTGTTTATTTTTTTAAAAATAAACAAAATGACCAATAATATCAAAAAAAATCTATTTAGATTGGAAGAAGAAGAATTTGATAGAATAGAAGAAGAGGAAGACCCAATTATTGAAAACCAAAAGACAGCTAAAAAAATAGAGCTATATCCGGTCAAAGAAAACAAGAAGAAAAATTCTAAAATTAAAACTTCAAAGAAACCAAATAGTCTACAAGATTCTTCTGTAAAGGAAAAAATAAACATTACAGCCTCTGATTATCCCGGAGAAGTTGTCAAACATTCCGAACATTATTTCATCTCTTTGAGAGACGGAGATTCATTTTCTTGGTTTTTGTTGAAATGAAGAAAAAAAGATATTATTTTGTTGAAATGAAGAAAAAAAGATATTATTTTGTTGAAATTTAGAAAAAAGGTGATGAAATCTGAACAAAAAATAAAAAAAAATTATTTTTTTTATTTGCATTAATAAAATGGTTAGATTACTTTCGCCCACTTCACTCTCCAAGAGCAAACGTAGACGCACTTCCCCCCGCCGTAAAGGTCGCCCCGCCAAGGGTTCGGCCGCTGCCAAGGCTATGATGGCCAAGGTCCGTGCTGCCAAGAAAGGCAAGCGCAAGACCCGTAGGACTCGCAGCCCTACCGCTGTTGCCTCGCCCATCCGAAGCCCTACCGCTGTTGCCTCGCCCATCCGCAGCCCTACCGCTGTTGCCTCGCCCACTACTCTCTCCAAATCTCGCCGCAAGACCTCTGTCAAATCATCTAAGGTTGATGCTCACAGACGCAAAGGAGGTGTCAAGGTTGATGCTCACAGACGCAAGTCTCACAGACGCAAGACCTCGCGCAAGTCCCGCAAGAGCTCGCCCAAGCGCAAGTAAATTATTCAACTCCAACATCCATAGCGAGTTGATTAAATCTCTCTAACAAGTCCTTGTGAGAAGCATCTCTGTCTTCTTCCTGGACAATTTCCGAATTTATTAGATGTTCTCCATCTGGTAAATAAACTGGATTTTCTGTGTTTTTTCCACTCAGATAATCAAAAACATAAACCAAATCGTCATCCGAAAATTCGGTATCTTCCTTAACATCTACTTTCATAGTAATATAAGGAATTTGACTTTCATCATAATCTTCAATCACTAGATTATCGAATTCCTCCTTAATGTTCCTAACCAACTTTTGAAAGATGATACACATCTCATTCCATTGGTCTTGACTGAAATTCTCGATACGTCTGTCATCTTCCTCCATATAAACTTTCAATTTCAGAGTAGTCATTTTTCTCTTTTTTTCTTTTATGGTTTTCCAATTCTCTTTGTACATTTCATGTATGTCTATATACAAAAAGAGAGAGAGATAAAAAGAAGAAATGAAAAGTAAATAAGAAAGAATATTAGAAAAGATGCCAGAAATATTCATTGTAGAAGGTAATATTGGTTCTGGTAAATCTACCTTTTTGACCAGGATAAAAGAGATTTTAAAAGATGATGTTCAAGTAATTTATGAACCACTAGATGAATGGCTGTCTATCAAAGACGAAACCGGCAAAAATATCCTAGATTATTTCTATTCTGATATGGAAAGGTACTGTTATGCTTTCCAGTCGATGGCTTTCATTACTAGGTACCAAAAAACACTGACTATCGATAACAGCAAGAAATACGTTTTCATCGAGAGATCTATTTTCTCAGATAAGAAAATCTTTGCTGAAAACTGTCGAAAAAATAATATTATGTCAGAGATAGAATGGAATATTTATCAAGAATGGTTCCAATCGATGAGTAAACTGATTACCTTTCCTCACCGATTTATTTATTTGAGATGCTCCCCAGAAGTTAGTTATCAAAGGTTGAAGGGAAGGAATCGAGAAGAAGAAAAAGAAGTCCCCCTTGGGTATCTCCGAGAGCTTCATCAACGCCATGAAGATTGGTTGGTGGTCTCCACTCAACCCACCGAAGAAGAGACTGGAAATATTGTTGTCAACGGAGAGCTTGATTTCAAAACAGAAGATAAAGTGATGATAGATTATCTCAAAAATATCATTAAACCAGAAGATTTGGTTCGGGTGATGGTATAGTCAGTATAAATATAATATTTATACTTTAATTTATTATATATTAATATCATTCGATTTATTATAAATTTATAATAAATCTAAATACAGATGAATTTATCAACTTTGGTATTCCCTTTCATGTTATTTTTGTAAAATGAAGGGTAATCTCCTTGAGAAAGATCCCAATTGACAAAACTGACAAAGGTTTCGTCAACGTCACCCATCCCTCCAAATTCCAAATACTTGTTTTCGTTAACAATAGTAAAGATAACACTGATAAAATCTCCGTTCATTTTGCTAGTTTTGGTGACTTTGATACCATAAACATCTGGATATTCTTTGAAAGAATTTTTCATTTCATCAATTAGTTTTTTCCATTCGTTATCAGTGTGTCTGGTGACAACCCTCTCAGGTTTTCCATCCTTGTCCAGCCTAACAACAACGGGGTGAAGGATAATCTCCATTTTATTAAAAACTAAAATAATTAGATATCAATTTTGTTAAAATTTAAAGAAGAGATAAAAATATAAATTTTAAAAATTTGTCATCAAAAATTAAAAAAATCAACATCCAAAGAAAAATAAAATGAAGAACAAAGATTTTGATGAACAGCAAGTAAACCAATTAATTGATTTTGTCAAAGCAGGGAAAAAATGCATCAAAGAAAACAAAATCTCACCTTCATTCTTACTTTATTTAATTTCTGTCCTTCCTGACAATAACAAGCAAGATGTTTATACCAAAGCCAACAAAGTGTTACTCCGGGATACTCTTCCGAAGAAAAAGAGACTTCATCTCGATTTTCTTCTCAAGAAATTCGAAAAGGAGGTGTAATATCATCATAATTATGATAAATTATCTCAATTATCATAATATTAATAAAAAGACAACATCTCTTTAAACATAATATAAAATATGATATTATATTATGCATTTGGATTATTTGTAGCCGGTCCTTTTATAGAATGGGGGATACATTATGCTATTCACCAACCCCCACCTCTTGTTTATCACAAAAATCATCATCTAGCTTATTACAAAAAAGACCCGATTTACGAAATTTGGGTCATCCCAGTCATCTATTTTTTGTATCTGTTGGGTTGTTACATTGCAGCACTTGGTTTTGCCAAATATACTTTAGTTCACAACTTAATTCATTACTTTCCAGGCCTTTTTCCAAAATTAACTCGACATCATGAAATACATCATGAAAATCCAAAAGTTAACTTTGCTGTTTCTGCTACCTTTCCAGATACCTTTTTTAATACTCGTTCCAAATACTTTCCGTCAGAGCTCAAAAAAATATGATTTTATGATTATTATATTATATCATAAAATTTACTCAACTTTGATAGTGTGTTTGAGTTTGAAATGATACGGAGTCAGACTTTTGTCTTCCAAGATTTTGGATAGTTCTTGATAGATTTGGTACAGATGAGCCGTATCTTCTACAGCAGAATGAATCCCGCTTTCCACCCGGTGCTTGTTGTCAATTCCAAATCTCTGACACAGTGCATCCTGTGAATTCTTTTCTTTTGGAAACAAATATCGAGAAATTTCCAGAGTATCGATGAAGCGTTTTTCTGGGTAGGGTTCCCATCCGTACCGATGGAGTTCATTGTTCAACATTCTCCTGTCAAATCCAGCGTTGTGAGCGATGATAGTTCCGTCACCGATAAATTTGATGACATCTTCCGCAATCTTTTCAAAGATGGGCTGGTCTTTAACCGTCTCATTAGTGATGCGATGAATTTCCACCGCCTTCTTGGTGATGTTAACTTTGGGATTAAGAAAACTATGAAATTTGCGTCCAGTTTTGATACCATCCACCAACTCCAGCATAGAAATTTCCACGATAGCATCTTCGTTAGTCAGACCAGTGGTTTCTGTATCCAGAATAATTTCTCGACGAACAAAAATTTTGGGTTTTTTGGAGTCCTTCAGTTTTTCAATTCTCTCAGATTTACGTTTCTTGGAGACAACGACAACACCTCCGCCACATTTCTGAGAGGAATCACTTTCACTTTCGCTCTCAATCTTAATATTTTCATTATCTTGGAAGTATTGAACAAATTCTTTTTTCAGTTCATTATGATTCCGAGGATTGAGACGTCGGTTAACAATCCTGAGTTCTTTTTCCAAAAATTCTTTCCGTTCCAAATCTTTTTTCCGTTGATATTCTTCAGTGGAAAGCCATTCACCGGTTTCCACTTTTTTCTTTTTCCACTCCTCAAAAGAGATATTGCGTGGCATAATATAGATTTCTTATTGTTTTTTTTCTTATTGTTTTTTCATTTATGTTTTTAACATACCTTCGGAAACAAATCATAAGAAGAAAAAGTATGAAAAATGGAGAAATATCTGATTTTTGAAAAAGATGCAACTATAATAAAATATGTTATTCAGAAGATTAAATGTGAAAAAATGGTTATCTTTTCGAAAACCACGGAAGATATATCCAAGTTCCAGCCGTCTCGTGTCTTATGTTTCAACAACATCGGTGTCGTCGAAGAATCTATTTCTTGCAAGGTAAGGTGTACCAATATTGTCACTTCCAGTCAGTTTAGATTCAAAGGAGAAGACAAAAACTTATCTCAAATTTTCATCAACTTATTTGACCTAGAAGAGATTAAAAAATTAGATTCTAACTGTATTCTTTCTTTCTCTATGTTAGAAGAAGTTTCTTCTCAAATTGCTAATAATTTTAAACCAGGATATCACGTTATGGTTAATCCAGGAACTGTCATGAGAGACACTGTTTTAGAGTATTACAATCTCCCGCTGTCAGAACAGAAGAGAACACCTAATTTGGAATTCAAAGGAAATTGGGTTTTTGGATTATCTCCGATTGAAGAATTTTTTACCGAATCATTTGAAAAGAAAGTTAATATTTACATTCCAACCTATTATAGATTTCAGAAAACCAAAGAATCCGTTGAGTCTATCTTAGAAGATGCGGAAAAGAGTCAATATGACGTGATGGTGTATATCGGTGATAATAATACCAAAGATTCGGAAATGAGAGATTGGTTATCTTCACTTTCTCACCAAGGTGACGGCGAGAAGAAAGTAAAAGTAGAAGTCTATTTTGGTGAAAAAAATATCGGAAAAGGGATGATGATTAATCATCTTTTCAAAAATAGTAGAAAATGCGATTATCTCTTTAGCATCGATTCTGATATGAAAGTAGAAACAGAAAATTTTGTTGATAAGATGTTATTTCACTTAACCAGAATCCAGAATGCTGGTTTAATTTCTGCACAGCAAAGTGGGTTGGGACAGCATTGGTGGGGAAGTGGAGTTAATGAAGAAACTCGAGAAGGATTAAAAGTTGGGTTTTCAGTCCACGGGATTGGTATTGCAGGAGGTTGTGTTTGTCTTCGGTCAGTAGATTGGAATTCTGTAGGAATGTATAGGGAGAATCATGATATCTATACAGGAGATGATGGAATTCTGACTTACAACATTCAAAATAAACTAGGAAAAGATGTTCTAATTTCTAAAGAGTGTGTCATGTTTCATCCTCTTATTGAAGAATCGGAAAAAGATTATACAGAATGGAAAATGGAAAGTTGGAAACGAGATGGTCTCAAATTTTTAAAAGAGGGGTATACTGGGACTAACAAAAAAGGATTTTATGATTGATTTTAATTATTATTTAATGGTATAATAATTAAAATGAGCAGAAGAATAAGAGTAATAAGAAAAAATAAAAATAACTATGTCCATTTAACTAATATAGATATTTTAAATTCTCCCAACCAAATAATTAAAAGAGGAAGCACATTAATTAGCTCAAATAAAGCAAAAATTTCTCTCAAAAATATAACCAACGATGAAATACATTTATTCACTCAGTTCTACTTACCAAAATGTCCCCAAAGATTGGAAGAATTAGTATTTTGTTTGAAAGAAAATATTAAGTTTTTTGGAAGTATTCATTTATTGAACGAGAAAATATATTCTATAGAAGAAATGAATTTGACACAAGAAGAGTATTCTAAAATAAATCAAATAGATATCGGAAATAGATTAACTTACAAAAATTTTTTAGATTATATCAAAGAAAATAAAATTAAGGGATATTGTATTCTAACCAATATAGATATTTTTTTCGACAAATCAATATTCAATTTAAGAAAATCGACACTTTCTTTAGAAAAAAGTATCTTTTCTATTTCCAGAACAGAATACAAAACTTCTAGAGGAGAAGAAGAATTTATGAGAGGATTTTCTCAAGATGGTTGGATTATACATTCAAATTTTTATAATTTGAACACTAGCACATTTGATATACTTTTAGGAAAACCCGGTTGTGATAACAGAGTAAATTATCTATTCAATGAACAAAAATATAAAATATACAACCCTCCATATCTTGTGAGATTATATCATTATCATAGAAAAGATAAGAGAGACTATACTGGCAAAGATAAAATAGACGGACCATATATGTATGCAGAACCTGTAAGAGATGTGGAAGATTTTTTATTCAAAGATGATGGAATAACTAAACAAGATAATTCCTATATAACAGAAGATGACATAACCGACTGGGTAGCCGAGAATAATGGTATCTTATATACTCGCAAATATAACAATGTGAGAAAATGGAATTACGATACAAATTTTTGCTGCTTAACAGGAAATTCAAGAGCTTTTGGAGTTTTTAATAATATAATATCGGATAAATTAAAAAATCCTGTTGTTTTAATACTTCTAGAGAGCGATGTTATAAGTATCCCAGATAGTATATTACAAAATGAAAAAGTTATAGAAATATTTACATGGAATAAAGAAAAACCAAATGGCAAAGTAAAATGTTTTCCAATAGGGTTAAACAAAGACAGACAGTATTTAAATCTAGTTAATACACCTAAAAATATTGTCAAAGACAAATTAATACAGCTAAATTTTGATGTGAATAGTCATCCTGTAAGAAGAAGACTTTTGGATAATAAAGAATTAATGCGACTAAGTGAAAATATTAAATATATGTCACCGGAAAAAGTTTATAAAATCGATACATACACAACAGGAAACATACCGGTCCATGTTACCAATAAAAATTATTATAAAGAAATGGCTAGATTTAAATTTGTTATATCCCCCAGAGGAGGAGGCGAAGACTGTCATAGAACATGGGAAGCATTATATTTAGGTAGTATACCAATAGTTTTATCTTCCTCCATTAACGAAATTTATCAAGATTTACCTGTTTTAGTAGTAGATGACTGGAGTGTATTAACAGAGAATTATTTGAATAAAATTTGGAATGAGTTCCAAGAAAAAGAATGGAACTTGGAAAAATTATACTTAAATTATTGGTTTGGTGTATTTAAAAATTCGATAAAGAAAGTTAAAAAAATAAACAAAATTAATCTTATTACATATAGTGACAAAAAATTTCTCAAAGCTAAAAATAGATTATCATATCAAGCGGAAAAATTTGGAGAATTTCATAAAATAATTTGTTATGGACCAGAAGATTTAGATTTGAAATTTAGAGAACAATATCAGGATATTCTTACCCAAAATAGGGGTGGTGGGTATTGGATTTGGAAATACAACCTCATTAAGAAAAATCTACTTAGAATGGAAGAGAATGAGATTTTAATATATTTAGATGCTGGTTGTCATCTTAATCTATTAGGAAAAAAAAGATTCTTCGAATATATAGAATTGCTGAGTAAGTCTGAATATGGTCTGTTGTCTTTTCAAATGCACGACCAACCTGAAAAATTATGGACTGTCAAAGAGATTTTCAAATATTTTGGTGTAGAAGCAGAAAGCGAAATTGGAAAAAGCGGTCAATATATGGCAACAGTATACTTTATTAAAAAGAACAAACATTCTATGATGTATATCGAAAATATGTTACAGGCTTTAGAAAGAAATAGAAATATGTTCACCGATTTTTATAATGACAAAGGTCAGGCTGATTATTTTAAGGATAATAGACATGAACAATCTGTCAGTAGTATTTTACGAAAAATTATGGGTTCTGAAATTATCCCAACAGATGAGACTTGGTGCCCCCCTTTTGGAAAAGGGAAAAGTTTAAGATATCCTATTTGGGCTAAAAGAACTAAGGATTAAATTTATTATAATAAAAATAAATTTAAAATGCATGTCATAACAACAACAAACGAAATAGAAACATATTATTCTTTTCTTCCAAGTTCTTATCAAGCTTGGAAGAAAATGTTTCCAGATTGCGTTTATGTTCTAGGTTTTATTTCCGATAGAGATGAGAACGATCCTTTTGTTCAAAAAGTTAAAAAACATTGCGATGAATTTTATTACTTCAATAGAATAAAAGATATTGAAACAGGGGTTCAAGCAAAAACTACTAGAATGTATTTGTCTACACTTTTTCAAAATAATATATGCCTCATCACAGATATAGACTATTATCTTCTAAACAAAGATTGGTTTCTTGAAAAAATAAAACAAACAATAGAGAACGGTAAATTTACTACTATTGGGAATAATGGATATTATAATACTACAGAGTCGGGGAAATGGCCAATGTATTATAACATATCCCCGTCTAATATTTTTAAAAAAATAATTAATCCTGATAATTTGGATTATACTAGTTGGTTGAATCTTTATAAGAACATAAAAGACCAAATAGATGGAAAAGAATCGATTTTAAATAAATTTAATAAATTTTCAGATGAATCTCTTTTAAGATATATAGTTGTCAGACACAGAGATCAAGAATTTATAAAAAAAATATGGATAAAACAAGATTTAGAAGATTTTGTCAGATTAAAATCTGGTAGGAGAGTAGACAGGGGTTGGTGGGGACACAGCTGTATTCCTGACAAAATGAAATCGGGTCATTACGTAGATTGTTTTCCTATCAGGCCTTTCAATAAAAGAACTTTGAGACACTTGAGACCTGTGCTTGATTTTTTACAGTTAGATGTTTCTCCAGATAAAATATTTTTATAAAGAGTATAGTATAAAAAATGTTATTGAAAGAATTTAAAGTAGAAAAAAAAGACATACTTCAAGCGGAGAAATTTAAAGAATTGGGGAATAAATATGGTGTAAAATATTTGAAATGGGAAGACTATTTAAGGTTAGGTATATTTGAACAAGAAAGGATTTTTCTTCGTTTAGGAGACGAACCTGTTAACATAAGGAAGATTAGAAGAATTAAGAAATTCAACATAATTTTTTCTCAAAATTGTGAAGTTCCATCTGAAAATATTATCCCTATTCCTCTTGGATTAACAGATACTTCTCATTGCAAACTTATAGGAGATTTAGATATCATAGTAAACCAAAATAAACAAGAGAGAAAATATATAAACTTAGCTTACAAAAATTTTAATAGTTCTAGGAGAGACAGAGGTTTTGAAGAAAGAAAAATAGTAGAAGAAAAGTTTGGAAATAAATCTTGGGTTACAAATGGTAAATTTCAAAGAGACAAATCTGGTCATGCCAAATTTATTAGTGAAATGTATAATCATAAATTTGTTCTCTGCCCTAGAGGAAATGGAGTAGATACTCATAGATTATGGATGTCGTTATACTTAGGAACTATTCCAGTAGTGAAAAACCACATTGTTCATTCTACATTTAAACATTTACCTATTTTATTTGTTAATGATTGGGATGAAGTAACTGAAGATTTTTTAAATCAAAAGTTTGAAGAAATACATTCCAAAGAATATGATTTTTCTATCTTGAAAATGGAATATTGGGAAAAATTATTTTTTGAAAAATTAAGATAATTTTTCTTAATAGTAAATTAAGAAAAATGAAGAATATAGTAGTTACAGGGGGATGTGGTTTTATTGGCTCTAATTTTTTAAATTATATGGTCCCAAAATATAAAGATTACCAATTTATAAATTTAGATTGTTTAAATTATTGTTCTAATGTAGAAAATGTGAAATCTTTTGAAAATTATCAATTTATAGAATGTAATATTACTAATTTAGATATGACAAAATTTCTCCTTCAAAAATATGAACCAGAAGTTATTTTCCATTTTGCTGCACAATCCCATGTGGACGGGTCTTTTGAAGATCCATTGAGGTATTTAGAAGACAACACAAAAGGGACAACCGTTTTATTGGAGTCTTTGAGAATTTTAAAACTAAAAAGCCTTTTTTTCCACATATCTACTGATGAAGTATACGGAGAGTCTTCGGATGTTGAAATGTTGGAGAATTCTATTTTATTGCCTACAAATCCTTACGCTGCTACTAAGGCAGCTGCAGAAATGTTACTACATAGTTATGGAAAATCTTTCAATCAAGAATATAAAATTATTAGAGGAAATAATGTCTATGGTCCAAATCAATTTAAGGAAAAACTTATTCCTAAATTCATTGATTTATTAAAAAATAACAAAAAATGTACTGTTCATGGAGATGGTCAAATGAAGAGATCTTTTGTCCATGTTTATGATTTTTCAACAGCTGTTGAAATGATATGGTTAAAAGGAGAAGGTAGACAAATTTATAATATTGGTTCTTCAGAAGAATTTACTGTGTTAGAAATAACAAAAAAATTGATACAATTAATTAAGAAAACAGAAGATTATGAAAATTATATTTTACTTGTGAAAGATAGAAGTTTTAATGACAACCGGTATTTAATTGATTGTGAAAAATTAAAGGGACTAGGTTGGAAACAAACTATTAATTTTGAAAAAGGTATATCTGAATTAGTAAAAGATAAATTTTTAGTTTATGGTTCAAAAGGATGGATAGGCAATATATTTTGTCAAGAAATAAGCAAAGAAAATATTTGTTTTCAGGGTAAAGAGAGATGTGAAAACTATGAAAAAGTGAGAAATGAAATTTTAAAAGTTCGACCAGATTATGTAATTTGTAGTATCGGAAGAACACATGGAGGTATTTACAATAATATAGACTACTTGGAGAACAACCCAGAAATAAATCAGAGAGACAACTTTGATGCTCCAAAAAATTTGATGGATATATGCGAAGAATTAAATATAAAATGTTTGTATTTAGGAACTGGTTGTATTTTTGAATATGATGACAATCACACTATTGGAAATGGAGTTGGTTTCACAGAAGAAGATTCTCCTAACTTCTTCGGTTCCGCTTATTCTAGAAAGAAAGGAGAATTAGATTTGTTAACAAGACAATATAAAAATACATTAAATTGTAGAATCAGAATGCCTATAACAAAAGATTCTAATCCTAGAAATTTTGTCGATAAGATTAAAAGTTTTGAAAAAATATGTAGTATCCCAAATTCTATGACATATTTAGATGAAGCTATACCCGAAATGCTAAGAATTTTGAAAGAAGGGAAGACAGGGACAGTTAATGTAGTTAACCCGGGTGTTATATCACATTCAGAAATTTTGGACAGTTTAGGGTGTAAATATAATCTGATTACTATAGAAGAATTAGAAAAAAAATGCGTTAAAGCTAGAAGATCTAACAATTATTTGGTTACTTCTGACTGTCTTAATTTAACTCCGATTAAAGATATTTTTAAATAAAATGGAAATACCCTTTTTTATAGTCCATTATTCTAAGAACAAAGATAGAAGAGAAAGATTAAATCAAGAATTTGAAAAATATAAAATTAAAAATACAAATTGGATTGATGAATATGATAGAGAAGATTTGGGAGAAATGAGAAATTTGTATCAATATAATCCTAAATTTGAAAAAAAACATTTGAACGATGGGTTAATTTCAGTTACAGTAAAACATTATATTGCTTTGAAAAAAATTGTGGAAAATAATATAGAAGTATCTGTTATTATGGAAGATAATGTTACATTCAAAGAAGATATTAGAGAATTAGTAAATGAATACTTGGAAGAAGGTAAAAATTTAGACTGGGATATTATTTTTGAAGGCGATACTCATTATTTAAAATACAGAGAAGGAAGAGTTTTTAAAAACAAAAAGCTTTACAAGAAATTCAATAGAGTAACGTCTCAGTGTGCTGGTTCTACAAGATGTTCTAATTTTTACATTATCACATTGAATACTGCAAAAAAATTATTTGACAATTTTGTTCCCTTTCATAATGTATGTGACCATTGGTCAAATCACTTATTTAGAAAATTGGATTTAAATGTCTATTGGGTTGAACCTCCAAAAGTTCACCGGATAATGACACATAAAAGGTTAGCAGAGACAGGGAAAAATTAAATTTTAAATAGCAAATATTTAAAATGGACCAAAAAATATGTTTTGTCACAAGTAATTTTGTTGGTGAAAAATTTAAATCACCCGATATTCCTGGGAAATTTTCAAAAATAGAAGGTTGGGATTATTTTCTATTTACCAATCTGAAAAAAGAAGTATTTGGAAAATGTTCTTGGGATATCAAAGAGATAGATTTTCCAGAAATAAAAGATTCAGTAATTAAATCTAGGGTACCTAAATTTCAAATTTGGCAGATTGAAGAAATGAAAAAATATGACATCGTAGTTTACTGTGATGCATATTGGACACCTACTGGAAACAAAAGAGCCTGGTTTCGATTATTTGATGAATTGAAAAAAAGTAAAAGTGGTATAATTCAAGGAAAAAATCCATACAGAGATTGTGCCTATGAAGAGTGTTTAGAATTAGTAAGACTCAAGAAGGATTCTAAAGAAAGAATGGAAAAAACTATACAGTTTTTACAAACAGAAGGATTGGAGAAAAAATCTGGATTATATCGAAATACTTTTTTAGTATACCAACAGAAAAATCAAAACGTTAAATTAGTATTCGATCACTTATGGAATTTATTTAAAAATGGAAACTATACTCATCGAGACCAACCATTATATTCGCTATCTGTTAAACAGACAGAAATTTACCCAGATACATTCAACTTACAACCTTATTTTAATATGAATGGTATTATTTCCAAACATATTTATTCTTAATAATATTTTCATAAAAATGAAAATATTAGTTTCTGGATGTTGCGGGTTTATAGGAAGTCACACTTGTGAGTTCTTGTTAAAAAAAGGAATAGAAGTAATTGGTATAGATAATATGAATGATTACTATGATATTAAGTTAAAAGAAAAAAATTTAAAGATATTAGAACAATATCCTAATTTTAAATTTTTCAAAGAGGATATTTGTGACACCGATAAGATTTCTCTTTTGAAACCAGATAAAGTTTGTCATCTTGCAAGTATGGCAGGGGTTCGATATTCTATCCAAAATCCTTCTCTTTACGAGAAAGTTAATATCGGGGGGTTTATCCATATTCTAGAAGAATGTGTTAAAAATAAAGTAAAACAGTTAGTTTTTGCTAGCAGCAGCAGTGTTTATGGACTGAATAAAAAAGTTCCTTTCTCAGAATCAGATAAAATAGAAACATGTAATAGCCCATATGCTTGTAGCAAACTAGCTATGGAAATTTTTGCCAAAACATATCATCAACTGTATGGATTAAAATCTATTGGTTTACGTTTTTTTACCGTTTATGGACCTAGAGGAAGACCTGATATGGCTCCTTACAAGTTTATGAAAGCTATTACAGAAGGTGTAGAATTTGAAAAATACGGCGATGGAACAACAAGTAGAGATTATACCTATGTGTCGGATATTGTTGACGGTGTCTGGGGTGCATTAGAAAATAAAAAAGGGAGAGACTATGAGGTTTATAATTTAGGAAATAATCATCCAATTACTTTAAATAAATTTATAGAAGCTTGCGAAAAAGTTGTTGGTAAAAAAGCTATTTTTAAAGTGAATGAGATTCAACTGGGTGATGTCCCTCATACTTATGCTGATATCACTAAAGCTAAAAAAGATTTGGGATATGATCCAAAAGTTAAATTAGAGGAAGGTTTAATAAATTTAATGAAACAGTACAATTTCTCGAATGTTTATCAACGTAATGATGAAACAAATATCATAATAGCAGAATAATTATTAAATATTTAATAATTATTCTGCTATTATTATATCTTTACAACCTCCAAACCACCATGCGCATTCTGTGAAGGTACTCAATTTTGTCCCTATAATTTTTGAACATTTTGAAAGAAGATAAATATCTACCAAAGCATCCTGAGAGCCAATTACAGAATCTCTAGAAACAGAAATATTTTTCCCAAGAGTATGGAAAATTCCTTTTTCCCTTTTTTGATAAATAATTATCCTGTCTCTAAATTTTCTTTTGAAAATATTTTCTGTATTCATCCCGTCGGTTGCTAAGAAAAATTTGACATTTTTATTTTTCTTTATCTCATTGTCTATAAGAGAAAAAAATTTGGTATCAGAACCCATATTTCTGTCATTTTTTGTCATATGGTCTCCTCTTCTTATATGTAAACCTATTGTGTTGTCATCTATTTTTTCTGATTCTCTTTCTATTATTTCTCTTATTTCTTTAACAGGTTGGAGTTTACTAAAATAAGACACCAATTCTTTTTTTAGGGTTTCTGGAATTCTATGGTATTCGAAATCTATACTTTGAAATGGTTTTGGCGGGTCTTGGATGTTTTTCCAACCTTCTAAGTCTTTTTCGGTTACAGGTTTTGTTTTGCCAAAATTTTCAGGAATATCGTCGTGTAGCAGACAAAATCTGTGACAGGGGCTTACAAATCCATAAACATTTTCTTTTGACACTTTATCAGGTATCTTTTCAATAAAGTTAAAATGATTTTCAAAGAGATCTCTTAAGTGACAACCCATTATCCCTCTGACAGGTCTCCAAATAATTTTCAAATTTTTATTAAATTTATCCGATCTTCTCCAGACGCCTATCAAATATTTTAATCTGTTACAGAGACCGCCTCCTTCACACACAACGTACAAGTATTTGTTTTCATCCATATTTTAAGTAAAAAATATATTAAAATGAATTTATTTGAGATCAGAAAAATTAAAGATGGATTACATTTGTTTCAAAATAAAATAAAAGTTTCTAGAGATACATATTTAAATATTTTAAAAGAAGTAAAAAGTAGAGATTATTCTGGATTTTACAGAAAATTGGAAGAAGAATATGATGTAGATGTCAAAGATTTTGAAGAAGAGATACATCAAATTGCTCTGTATGGTCAAATACAGATAAAAACGTCTTCAAAAATAATATACTTGCATGGTTTTGTTATATATTCTGCTCTGATGAAATATATTAAAGATCACCCTGAGATAGAGTATTTTAATATTTTGGAGACAGGAACTGCTAGAGGATATAGTGCTTTGTGTATGGCAAAAGCTCTGTATGACAGTAAAGTGAAAGGAAGAATTTATACTATAGAAAATAGAATTCCAAATGATATAAAGATGTATTGGAATTGTTTTGGAGATTTTAAATATGGTATGACAACACGTGAAGAATTATTTCAAAAATGGAAACATTTATTACCTTATATTGAATTTAAATTCGGGGATAGTAAAAAAATTTTATCAGAAGAATTAATTAATATTGAAAGATTTCATTTCGGTTTCTTAGATGCACATCATGATTATGATTATTTATCATATGAAATGAATTGGATAAATAAGAAACAAAATACTGGAGATATTATAGTTTGCGATGATTATACTTTTTTAAATAAAGGAGGTATGCAATTTCCGGGTATAATAAAGGCAGTAGATGAGTTCATCAAGAATAATAATTCTCACCATAAGATATTTTATGGTGAAGATGGTGTGAAAAAGAGAGGATATGTAGTTGTAACAAAATAAAATTAAACTATTCGAATAATAATTTAATAGAAGATTATCAGTTTCTTTATTTTTTAATAATCATTTTATTCAATATCTCTGCAACTCTTCCATAACTAGAGCACCCTGTTAAAACTAAATTTTTAGCATAACATTTGTAAATAAAATCAGAATCAACATCGGCTCCTGATGATTTAACCTTGACATTCAAATTAAATTTTTCTAATTCTAAAATAAAATTTTGTAATTCTCTTTTTGATCTTTCATTGGAAATTTTGGCATCCTCTAAAGATCTTCTGGATGTTTTTGATACTGTTACTATAGTAACATTACTCATTTTGAAACTTAAAATTTTTTTTATTGTTTGTCTTCTGTTACGTAGAAAATATAAATTCTTAACACCCTTGTTATCATCTAATAAAACATCACCTAGCCTAAGATGAACAACAACTTCGTCGTCTTTTGGTTTTTCATATTTTTCATCTTTACTCATTTCTTCGATAATACTTTTAGCTATGTCCCATCTTTTAAGTCTTCTCTTATCAGTTTTATCTAAATCTTTTACTGCCAAGGCATATTTATACATAAATGTACCCTTAAAAACATCAAAAGCTAAATAATTAAAGGTATAACCAGGATTGTTTAATAATCCGTCACCAATATGGTAACATACATGACTTTCTTTTAATCCTGTAATATCATCTTTGAAATCACTTTGGTCTTCAAAATCTTTATTTTTTACCCCGAGTGATTTAGCATAGTCATTAACCATTTTAATTGCATTATTTTTAAAATAATGCAATTTAGTATATCCATTTATTTAACTTTGGATCCTTTGATCCAGGAGTTGGAGTATTCTGGATAAAATTTTCCGCATTTCCTCTAAAAAGAGCTATCCAGATAGAACAATTCCCGCTTCCACAAATAACATATTTACATTTGGACATAATTATCGTTATAGCTAAATAATTTTTGGAAAATTGATAATTATTCTTTCCTTTTATTTTGACTTTGTCAACACTTACTTTGTTATTTTTTGGAATATGTCTTATTTCTTCTTCAAAATAAAAAGAATCTTTTCCAAATTCCGAAAGCATTCTCTGTATAAACTGAGTTTCATCGCTTTGAATCAAAAATTTTATTTCAGAATTATTTTCTCTAATCTCTTTTGCTTTCTCAATATATTCTTCGTAACTACAAACACCAACCTCTGTATTTTTATCATTTCCTCTAAGAAATAAAACACATGTATTTTCATAATCAATATTGTATTTATTTTCTATCGAATTAATTATACTTTTGATATTTTCAGATGGAGAAAAATATTTTCTAACAAATGGAGTAATATTTTCATAATCTAACAGATGATAATCTTGATATTGTTTTTTATTATAATAATCAATATTTGTTTCACATCTTATATCAATATCAATATCGTTATAGTTTTTGAAATAATCAAATGTTACATCTCCTCTTCTATTTTTATAAAATATAAATTGTCTCGAACTATCAACATTTTGAGGAAGTTTTTTATTACTATTAAAATAATCTATAATCTTGTCTAACCTTACACTGCAGCAAGAAAAAAATCCAGCATGACCATGATCTATTCTCAGCATTTTAATAAAAAAACATTTAAATGTTTTTTTATTAAAATGGAAGAATATTTGTCATTTGAAACTTTTTCTCCTCCTAAAGAATTTTTGAAAAAACCAGGAAAATATAGTCAACAAGGAGAAGAGTATGTCATAGGGAAACTTTTAGAAAAATTTAAGATAGAAAAGGGATCTTGCTGTGAATTTGGAGCTTGGGATGGAAAACATTTGTCAAATGTTTTCCATTTGATTGAAAAAGGATGGAAAGGTGTTCTTATCGAAGGTGACGTGAAAAAATTTAATAAATTTATACCAAGTTTAGAAAAAAATTATAATGTTACGTGTATTCCTAAATTTGTTGGATATAATGAATGGAAACCTGAAAATAAGCTAGATAATTTATTAGCCGAAACAGATTTACCTGTTGATTTTGATATACTTTCTATAGATGTTGACGGTCCAGATTATTTTATTCTCCGAGATATAGAAGTATATAAACCAAAAATACTAATTTTAGAATACAGTCCGTATTCTATAGGAAAAGAATACGTGATATATGATCCTAAAGTAAAAATAGCTAAACACAAGGGAGGAATGTCTAATTTCTCTGCTATGGTTGATATGGCTGTAAAAAAAGGATATATACCTGTAGCAAATTCAATGAATTTATTTTGTGTCAGAAAAGATTTATATGATAAATATATAGGGCTAAAATTTATAGATGATGATCTTGATTTGGGGCCAAAAAAATATTTATCCCTTTGTGTAGAAAAATTATACCCGGATATTTTTCCGTTTTTAAAAAAAATAGATTAATACTATATTGTTTTATAAAAATTATTTATTTGTTCGCAAATATATAAGATATTTTTTTCGTCTATTTTAGGATAAAATGGTAGAGAAAGAATTTTTTTTGACATTATCTCAGAAGTGTCATACTTGCATGGGAAATTTTTATATGCTTCTGTTTTGTACACAGGAAAAGGATAATGTATACCAACTTCTATATTTTTTGTTTTTAAAAATCTTATTAAATCATCTCTTTTTTCTAATATAACTACAAATAAATGAAAATTATATTTTAAATTGACAGTGTCATATTCTAAAAACTTAATTTTATTATTTAAATGTTTTTTATAAATTTTTGAAGCATTTATTCTATTGTCGTTTAATTGGTCTAATTTTTTTAATTTAATATTAAGAGATGACATAACTAAATTACTTGATTTATAATTTTCTCCAAATATTGAATATTTATATCTTTCTCCCTGTCCAAAATTTTTTAATTTTTCTATTCTTTCATATATAATTTTTTCATTAGTCAGAATGCATCCTGCCTCTCCTATTGCTCCTAGATTTTTCGTTGGATAAAAACTAAAACAGGAAATATCTCCAAAAGAACCAAGTTTTTTATTCTTCCATTCGGAACCGTGAGCCTGTGCACAATCTTCCACTAAAAATAAATTATATTTTCTTTTTATCTCCATTATTTTATCCATATCTGTACAAGAACCATACATGTGAACCAGTAATAAACCTTTTGTGTTTTCAGTAATATTTTCTTCCAAACTTTTTACATCTATATTGAGATTTTTTGAATTTATATCTACCCACTTAATTTTTAAATTATTTTTGAGTATTGCTATTACCCCTGAAACATATGTATTACTCTGTATCAAAATTTCAGAATTTTCATCTAAACATAAACTTTGTAAAGCTAATATTAATGCAGAAGTTCCGTTACTACATGATACACAGTAATTCATTCCAATATAATTAGAAAATTTTTTTTCAAATTCTATGGTTTCCTTTCCATACGTAAAATCTCCCCTTTCTATTATATTTTTAACACTCAGTATCATTTCATCTTTAAATTGCTGATTTTCCTTGCTAATGTCGTTAAATTTTACTATATTTTTTTCCTTTGTTTTCATAATTTTATAAAAAAGATCTTTATCTCTACAATAATCCTTTTCTTCAAATAAATGAGAACACAAAACTAAAATTATACAGTTATCAGAAAAATTATTTATTTCAACCCAATTGTTAACAGGTGTATAGAACCCTTTAGAATTATTACTCAAATAAAATCTGTTTTCATTGTTTCCGTCTGTATGATAAAGTTCACAAGTTCCATTTAAACAGATTAATATTTGTTCACATTCGTAGTGGCTATGACCTCCTCTCATTCCCGAGATTTTTGTGATATAAAATATTCTTTTGATATTGAATGGGATTTGATTTTCCTGGATAAAATTTAACTGACCTCTTTCATCGATTACATTTTTAATGTTTATAAAACTCATTTTATTTAATTAATTATTTATTAGATTTTCAAATATCCTAATATATTTACCTTCTCTATTTTCATGACCCTGTATACGATTTCTCTTTATTAATTATTAAAATATAACAAATGGAATCAGTTTATATTTTATAGTTTAATGTAGATTTTATTAAAATATGGAAAAGATAAACGGGATGATTTTTTGTCTTTCTTCTAGAAAAAAATGTTTAAAAAAATCTTTAGAAAGTTTGTATGAAAATTATAATAACAAATTTGATTATCCTGTATATATATATTATTTTGACGATATTTACGATGACCAGGATTATGTAAATGACATTAAAAATACTATAAATAATAAAATTAATTTTTACAAGATTGACTACGGTATACCATGTTTTTTAGAAAAAAAGGATTTATTTTACAAAAGAAGCAATAATTATGCCAGAAATTTTGGAGTTCAAAGAACAGGTTATTTACATATGATTAATTTTTTTGTCAATTCATACTATTATCCAGGAACTCATCTTAAAAATTATGATTTTTGCTTCCATTTTGATGATGAAACTTTGTGGACAAAAAAAATAGAAAAAGATTTTTTTAAAATACTTCAAGAAGAAAAAAAAATAATTAGTTCTTTTAACACATATCATTATCCGCCAGAAGCAGCAAGTAGCAGAACTAGGAACACAACAGAAAATCTTTATGAATTTTGTGTAGACTATATAAAAAAATATAATATTTCAAAAAAAAACACAAAATATTTTAAAGCATTTGAATCAAAAAATAATTTTTATAAAAATTATTTTTTGATTACTGATTCTCAAATATACAATAATAATTATTTTAAATCAGAAGAATGGAAAAGTTGGATCACAGAGATAAATAGATCAGGAGGGATATATAAATATAGGTGGGGAGATCACGAATTAAATGGATTATTTTGGGCAATACATTATGATGAAGAGTATCTGTCTATCAACGATAATAAAAATAGATTCAGTGTTACAAGTAATAACGATTTGGGTATAAATTTAACAGAACTGAGAAAAATACAACGTTTTGCTCCTGGAGTTAAAAATAATAATAAAAAACTATCGGATAAAGAATGTGAATATTTATTTCATTAGCATAATAATTTATTTTATTTTTAATAAAATAAATTATTACCAGTAGTTATAGTTTAGAAGACTATAGAATATTTATAGAATATTGTGAAATTAGAAAATTATTTAAATAGTAAATATCATTTTGATATAAATATTATTATTTTAAAATGAAAGTATTATATATCGAACCAAGACACCCGTCTAAAGAATATTATCATTATAATTCATTATATGACGGGTTAAAAGAAAACAATTGTGATATAAAAAAAGTTGAAAGATTAAACAATTGTAACCCAAAGCATCTTGATAAATTTGATTTGATATTATTTGGTTACTCGCCTTGTACGCATTTATATCAGTTAAATATAACTAATACTAAAACACCAATAATAATGTTTTTATATAAATTTTCTTGCTTTAAAGAAGAAAAAATTAATTTTATGAAGAGGAACAAACATATAAATTTTTATGGAAGTCAATATAGGATTAACGAGTTTAATAAAAAATATGACATTAATATAAAACCAACATTATACCCTTTCAATCCAAAAATTTTTTATGATCAAAAATTAGAAAAAATTTTTGATATAGGTATGTCAGGTGATTTACATCTTAAGCAACATTATCACGAAGATGCTTTTTTAGGACTTGAAAAAGACTTAAGACCTAAAATAATTAATACTATTAAATCTCAAAATTGGAATAGTTTTGTTAATTGCATGAATAAATATCAGGTTGGTGAAAAACAAAGTATCTCTCTTCCTGAATATTCTAAAAAAATAAATCAATCTAAAATATGGGTAGCTGTTAATGCAGATCACGGAGATCTCACACCGAGATACTGTGAGGTTATTGCTTCAAAAACTTTATTATTTTGTAATGAACAGAATTCTGATACTTTCAAACATATTTTCAGGGATAAAGAAACATGTGTGTTCTTTAAAAATGACTTGAGTGATTTTGTAGAAAAAGTCAACTATTATTTAGAAAATACAAAAGAATATAACAAAATAATTAATACTGCATATGAAGAATTTCATTCAAAATACACTGTTAAAGAAATAGTAAATAATTATTTATGTTTAAAAAATTTTTAAAAAGAAATAATGGATACAAAACCCTTATACGTAGCTTTTTTTAAAACCGGCACCACCACTATTAATAGTGTGTTAAAAAACAAAATAATTAGTTTTGGGCACCAGATACCTAATGATATAAAATATGATTTTGAAAATAAAGAAAGTTTTATCACTATAAGAAATCCCATTGATTGGTATATATCTATGTACCAATTTAAAACTATGTCAGTAACACCACCTAAAGATTTTGGAATAATGGATAATAATTCTTTTCAAGATTTTATCAATGATTTTGTATTTTGTAACAATATAGAAAAATGGGAAAAACCTTGGAAAAACGTTACCAGACAAAGGTTATTTAAAAAATATGTAATAGGGAAAAAAATAAAAATTGGTTATTTTACTTTTGCATTCATAATGTATATTTTTAAAAATCCCGAAGATATATTGAAACAAGATGACATTCTAGATTATTTAAAAAAAAATTTTAACAAAAAATGCGTCAAACATATAATTAAATTAGAAAATCTGGACGAAGACTATAATAAATTGGTTAAAAACTTTAACTATCCTGAGACAGAAGTAAATTTCCCTGTAACAAATAAAAGTATTAAAAAAAATATAAATAAAAATGATTATAAATATTTAATTGAGTTGGATAAATTTATATATGATAATTTTTATCCTGAATATCTCAGTTAAATTTCACTTTGAAAAATGTTTAATAATTATTAAACATTTTTATTTGAGAAAAACATTTTCATTATCACATTCAAAATTTGCTAATGTATAAATATAAAATTGACAATCTAGTTCTTTGAAAAAACGAACAGCATTTTTTTTTATTTTCTCGGATTCTGATTTTTCTTGTTCATAATTATAATTTTGATTTAGATAATAATCTTTTTCATAAAAATCTAACCCAATAATATAAATATGTTTACTTTTATAATGGCAATGAGCTAGTATACAGGCCATAAATAGTGAACCATAGATTATCCCTAATTTATCATATATGTCGTTAAATATTTTTTGTGTTGTACATGGAAAATGTTTCCAATCTTTTTTGGGTTTTGACACTCTTCTTTTTCCACTTTTAAAAACATTCATATATTTTTCAATTACATTAAATTTTTTTTCAAATAGACTTAGATTTCCGATATCGATACAGGGAGTACATGCCAGTATAATTTTTTTATCCTTTAAAAAATTTTCTAACATTGAATCATCTCCGTAGGATTTACCATATTTACATGGCCACCATTCATTTACTAATATTACTGTATCAATATCATTTGGAAGTTCGTCTATTCTTTTTAACGATTCTCCTCTTCCCAAAATTATTATTCTTTCCATTTTAAATGGAAAGAATAATTAGACAAAAATTTTTACTTTTGCTATTAATGTATCTGTCATATCATTATCTTTCAAAAAGTTATCATAACTTTGAACTAAGTTAGTATCCTGTAATGTAAATTTTTTATCCCCTCCTGGATCTCCTTTACTTAACCAATGCAAGTGATTAAAAATGTTATATCTTTGTTCACCAGAAATTTCTATATTTTTAAACCCCGCCAATTCTAAAATTTTTTTCAATGTTTCCTTTGTATAGAGAACAAGATGTTCGCTCCAAAAAGTAAAATCTTTAAATTTTTCACAGTCATATTTTTTTATCAGAACATCGTTTGCATGAGGAACTTCAACTATTAAAGTACTATCCTTCTCCATTTTAGACTTTATGTCTTTTAAAATTTCTATGGGTTGGTCAAGGTGTTCAAGTACATGAAACATACATATTAAGTCAAATTTTTCATCAAATTTATTAATATCATTTTTAACAGAAAAATTTTCTTCTTCTAAAATTTTTAACATTTCATTGTTTAATTCTATCCCGAACTTTTTTCCCTTTTTTATTAAATTTAAAAACCCACCATTCCCACAACCAAAATCTAGTATTTTAGATTTTTCTTCTAATAAACTTTCAACTAATAATTTTCTTCTACAATCATCTTCATATGTTTTTTCTCTAGCTTCTTTTATGTCAAAACTTTTCCAATAATTTAAATTATGTTCTTCATAATTTGTTTGAATATTTTTATCCAAAAAAAGAACACCTGTATCTATACATTTAAGAACATTTATATTTTTATTATCTCTAGTTCCAACATGAAATAATTCTATTTTTTCTTTGATAATTTTATTATTCTTTAAATACGATTCCATTTTAAATATAATATATTTAAAATGAGAGGAATATTGTTAACAGTAAGAACTAATTCTATGAGATTACCAAAAAAATGTTTATTACATTTAAATAATGGTATGAAAACTATAGAATTCTTGATAAATAGAATTAAAAAATGTAAAAATTATGACAAAATTATACTTTGCACAACTACTAATCAAGAAGATGATATATTAATAGATATAGCTAAAAAGAATAAAATTGATTTCTACAGAGGTAGTGAAAATGATAAATTAGATCGCTGGTATAATGCTTGTAAAGAATATAGTATAAAAAATATTGTAACTGTTGATGGAGATGATCTCTTTGTTGAACCTACTTTTATAAATAAAGCTTTCGAACAAATAAAGAATTGCGATTTTATTAAAGGAGATCATACAGGATTAGTATGTGGTTCTTTTACGTATTCTTTCACTTTTGATTCATTGAGAAGAGTTTGGGAATTAAAAGATAGTGAAAACACAGAGATGATGTGGGTTTATTTTACCGATACAGGTATTTTTAACATGGAAGAATTAGAAGGTATTAATGAAAAATTTTACAGAGATGATATAAGAATGACACTGGATTATAAAGAGGACCTAGATTTTTTTAATGAAATTTTAAAATATAATAAAGATCCGGATTTAGAAGATATAATTAATATAATTAATTCAAATCCAAAAATAAAAGAAATTAATTTTTTTAGACATAAACAATGGAAAGATAATCAAAACTCTAAAATCAACATCAAAGTTAAAAATAAGAGCAAGTTCTTGGGAAACGAAATGAAATATGTTTCTGAAGTTTTAAATTCAAATAAGCTTACGAATACAGGAGGTAATTTCACATCTAGATTAGAGAAAGAATTTAGTCAAAAATTAGATACTAAATATGGAGTAGCTTTTAATTCCGGAACATCTACAATGCATGCAGCTCTACTAGCAATAGGTGTGAAACCAGGAGATGAAGTTATATCTCCAGCTTTAACTGTTATTATGAATACATCTACTACTATTCATGCTGGATGTATTCCTGTTTATGTTGATGTTGACCCGGAAACATTTTGTATAGATGTCAAAAAAATAGAAGAAAAAATAACCCCTAAAACTAAAGCTATCATGATAGTTTCTTTGTACGGTTTGCCATGTGATATTGATGAAATTTTAGAAATTTCAAAAAAGTATAATGTCCCTGTGATTGAAGATAATGCAGAATGTATTCTCAGTACATACAAAGGAAAAAAAGTAGGTTCTCTTTTAGATATGGCTAGTTATAGTTTTGAAAACACAAAACATTTATCTTGCGGAGAAGGAGGAATGATAATCACAAATAATGAAAATTACGCTAAAAATTGTAGAAAATCAGGAGGTCACGGTTTTAAAAGTTTATCTTCTGTCAGTGGAAAAATAAAATTAGATAAAGATAAATGGCAAAATCCAGATTTTGAAAGACACGATGAGATAGGGTGGAATTATAGAATGGGAGAAATAAATTCAGCCATAGCTCTTGCACAATTAGAAAGAATTGAGGAAATAGTAGACTTGAGAATCAAAAGTGCAGAAATATTTTTAGAAGTAATCAAAGAATGTGATTATTTAATTCCTCAAAAAATTCCATCTGACAGAACTAGTTCTTTTTGGTCTGTCCCTGTGATTTATAATGGGGAGGAAAAAATAGGAGTAAGTTGGTATGATTTTAGAAAAAAATATATTGAATTTGGAGGAGACGGTATATATAGTACTTGGAAAGTTCCTTATATGGAACCAGTAATGAGAGATAGAAAATTTGTAAAAATGAATCCAGAAGTTTACAAAGATGTGAAATATGAAGAGGGTTTATGTCCCGTAGCCGAAGATATACAGAAGAAATTAATGGTTTTCAAGACAAATTATAGAAATTTAGATTTAGCAAAATACAAAGCATATTGTTTAAAAAAGACTATAGATTATTTTAAGTAAAATAATATATTAAAATGTCTAATATATTATTAACAGGTTCCGAGGGAAATATTGGTAAAAAAATAAAGGAGTTATTGAAAAAAGATTATAATGTTATTGAATTGGACATAAAAGGTAGTCCTTCTGTTGATGCCACAGATGAATTTCAAGTAAGAAATTTTTTAAAAGGTAAAAAGGTTGAGATAATTATAAACTGTATAGGAATACCTGATTCTGTCCCACTGAAGGCAAAAAATATTTTAGACATCGATACATCTTATTTCAAAAAAATGATAGACATTAATTTAAATTCTGTTTTTATTGTTATAAAAGAAGTGTACAGAGAATGCAAATTAACTTTAAGAAATGTAATAAATATTGCTAGTTTTTATTCAATTGTATCTCCGAGAACAGATTTATATGAAGGAAAAATAAAAAATCCTGCATACACTGCTTCTAAACATGGTCTAGTGGGCTTGACAAAACATATGGCAACTATTCTAGGTAAAGATAAAATAAGAGTAAATTGTATTTCGCCAGGAGCTGTAATTGATACAATAGCAGACGATAAATTTTTAGAAAAGTACAAAAAACATGTTCCTTTGGAGACCGCAGTTACAATTTTAGATATTTTTAACAGTATCAAATATTTATTAGATACTAATAATGTTAATGGTCATAATTTAATATTAGATGCAGGTTATACATGCTTATAAAACATTTTTATATTCTTCTAATAACTTCATAGATTTATATTGCTCTTTACCATTATTGATATGGCCGGACCATATTTCTGTTACCCAAGAATAATCTAAATCTTTTAATTCTTCAAAAATAGGTTGAAAATCAGTATCCCCTTCGTTGATTTGAACACCTTCTCCGTTTATTCCTCTTGTATCAGAAATATGCAAATGAGATATATATTTTTTTATTTTCTTTGTGTAATCAACTATGTCTTTATTAAAATAATTACAAAATAACTTAGCATGGCAAATATCATATGTTATTTTCAAATTAAATTTTTCACAAAACTTTATCATATCTTCTGAAAGCATAAATCCGTACTGATTCCACTCTCCTCCAAGATACCATGGTTTTGGAGGTAAATTTTCTGGCAAAATCTCTATTAGACTTTCGTCATAATTTAATTTCTTAAAATTTTTTATTGATCTTTTCATTAAGTCTTCTCTAACTCCATCAATATTGTCTTTCTTTTCTAAACACATACCCCCGAAATGTATAACTAACTTAGGTTTCCCTTTAAAATTTTTACTCAGTTCTAATGTCTTATTGATGCTTTGTTGTAAAATATCTAGACTTTTATTAACTTGGAATTCATCAGAAGAACATATATCTACTAACATTCTATCAACTATTTCTGGTGCATGAATAACTAACTGAGAATTTTTAGATGAAATACCTGTGACACTGTCATACACATCTTTTTGCGAACAATGGAATTCTATTACAGGTGCACTTAACGGATTATATAAATAAAAATCAGAAAATCTACATTTTAACCCCCACCATTTTTTAAATTTTTCTATTTTCCAATTACTAATAGGAATAGTTTTTTCAAACATTGAAGTTGAAATACAAGTATTTTTTGGAATATCTGTCTCTATTATTTTTCCTAAAAAACAATCTATGTCTTTCTGTAACAATCCTTTACCAGGGGCCAATAATTCAAACATTTCTTTTGAAAAAATTTCTCCTTTTTTTATATCTCTTTTAGAATAAGGAGACAAGCAGAAAGATTGTTTTGCTAAACTTTCTGCTTGATTTACTACTTTTTCATCCCCTAAAGATTTTTCCAAAAGCCTAATATTTTTCACCATTTCTTTCCATTCTCCTGGTTCCATAGATGCTTTATGGTCTAAACCTTCTTGAGACTTATCTAGAGTTATATGCTTTTCTATAATTCTTGCTCCCAGAGCCACAGCCGCTATTGGTATAAATGTTCCGTGTTCATGACCAGAATAACCGATGACGTTAGAATATTTTTTTAGAGTGTTCAAATATGTTATATTTATATCTTCGTAAGGACAAGGATAGGTAGAATTAGATAGTAAGAGTGTATAATTTATATCTTTTTTTTTAAAATATTCTATAGAATCTCTAATCTCTCCGTCTGTCCACATACCAGTAGATATTAATATGGGTAATTTTTTTTCTGACATATAATCTATTAATTTGTAATTGTTCATATTACAAGAGGCATTTTTAAAAGCAACGACATCATAATTTAAAATAAAGTCTACAGATTCTGTATCAAAAGGTGTTATAATTAAATCTAAATCTAATTTATTACATTTTTCATAAATAATGTCATAATCTCCTCTGCTAAGTTCGCATGTATTTAATTCTTTAATTAGATATTCTATATTCCATTCCTGTGTATTAGGATCTTGAATTGTTTTTTCTGTGTAGATATTATTTATATTTCTTTTTTGGAATTTTACTGCGTCGACACCTGCTTCTTTTGCTTTTTCTATCAATTTTAAGGCTGTTTCTAAATTTCCATTATGGTTTATTCCAATTTCGGCTATAATATAAACTTTATTTTCTATTTCCTTGTTAAGAATTTTCTTTAACATTTTAAAATATAAAATGTTAAACACAATTTAAATCTTCTTTTACCATTTCTTCTATCAATTCATCAAAAGTATACGTATGTTTCCAACCTAATATTTTTTTTGCTTTTGAACAATCCCCTAATAGAGTATCTACTTCTAAGGGTCTAAAATATTTTGGATTAATTACAACTAGTGTTTTGTCTGTTTTTGAATCATATCCGATTTCGTTTATTCCTTCTCCTTTCCATTTTATATCTATATTTATGTATTTAAAAGATTTTTCGATGAATTCCCTTACTGTATGATTTTCCCCGGAAGATATAACATAATCGTCTGGTTTCTCTTTTTGAAGCATTAACCACATGGCATATACATAATCCTTTGCATGACCCCAATCTCTATAAGAATTTAAATTGCCTATTTCTATTAACTCTTTTTCTCCCCTTTTTATAGCTGCTACAGAAGATGTTATTTTTTTAGTGACAAAAGTTATACCTCTTCTGGGACTTTCATGATTAAATAAAATTCCACTGCAAGCGAAAATACCACAAGACTCTCTATAATTTTTAGTGGTCCAATGTGCGTATAGTTTAGAAATGGCGTAAGGAGATCTTGGATTAAAGGGAGTATTTTCATTTTGAGGGGTTTCAGAAACTTTTCCAAACATTTCCGAAGTAGATGCTTGATAAAATTTTATCTTTTTTTTTATTTTTAATTTGTTTATTGATTCTAAAATTCTTGTAACTCCAAGTGCATTTACATCTCCAGAATAAGAAGGGATAGAAAAGGAATCTCCCACATGACTCATAGCTGCTAGGTTATAAAATTCAATAGTTTCTATTTCATGTTCATTATTATCATGTAAAACATATTCAAAAATGTTATCAATAGAACTTCCATCTGATAAATCAGCACATATACAATTGTTTTTTATTTTATTCCAAATTTCTCCATGTATTCTCCCTGTAGTTGGTGTAGATGATCTTCTCATAACGCCGTATATTTTATATCCCTTATCGTATAACAATTCTATTAAATAAGAACCATCCTGGCCTGTTATACCAGTTACTATACCTATTTTAGCCATTTAAATTATATTTTTATTTAAATAAAAATATAATTTAAATCACATTATTTTTTTCCAAGGAAACCTAACATAATCTTTACTCCATTTACCATCTCTTTTTCTTTTTTCAAATAACAGTCTATTTTTAGTTACATCTCTGTTAATATCCGATTCTCCGTCAGGTAGATATTGCAAAAAAATGTCATTTTTATTTACTAATTCTACTATTCTATCTATTTTATCCCATTTAGCTTTGTACCAGAAACTAGGATCTGTCATCCCATAACTTCCAACTAAATCTTCTTCACAACCGCCTATTTTCCAATAGTCTGATTTTCTAATCAAGCAAACAGCTGGATGAAGTTTTCCGTTTTTAGGGTGTCTATCATTATCTAAAACCTTCCTATTAAATCTATAAGCTTTAGATTTTTGATCTAAATTAATTAATTCCATTATTTTTTCGATCATAATATTATCTACAAGAGTATCCATATCTGTTATCATTAACCATTCTGTTTTACATTCTTTTGCACTCAAATTCCTAACACCCGCGATATTACAATATAAATCTTTTTCAACTCTATAGATGTTAATGTTTAATTTAGATAAATCTGAATTTTTTAAAATTTCTTCCGCCGGAATTTTACTACAGTCATCCATGATAAAAAAATTTATTTCTTTTAATATTTCAGGAGGATATTTATTCCATATATCGGTGTGTTTTGGTAAAATAGATGTCTGATTATAATAAGATAAACTGATTGTTAATTTCATTTTAATTAACAATCATTTAAGATCCGATACTAATTCTAATTTAACGTTGAAGTTTAAAATTTTAATATGTTTGTTTTTTTCTAATATTGGCTTTATTTTATCAGTATCTATTTTGAATATATAATTACCGCTAGATACTTTATAAACTAAAAAATTTCTTTCTCCAGATATCTTCGCAAATATTTTTCTTACATTTATTTCAGATAAATTATTTTTTAAAAAGACAAAATCTCCTATTTTTAATTTTATAGATTTACCTATCAAATTTTCCCATGATTTTTGCAGAACTCTTTCTTCTGATAAATAGTCATCTTCTGACTCTTTTTTTTTAAACAAGTAGTTAGTAAGAGAGATGTTTTCTTCGGAATTATCAATGTCTTCTAAGAAAATATATCCCTTAGAATATAAAAACTTTACAATTTTCATTAAATTATAATCTTTCCTAATTTCTACAACAAAGAATTTAATATTACAAAAATCAAAATCTATCCCGTTTAAAACTTCAAATTCATAACCTTCGACGTCTAAAATAAATAAATCAATTTTTCTTACATTATTTTGAAAACTAATTTCTGAAAATTTAAGAGCATCTACTTCTGTATTTGCTGTAGAACCATTCTTAGGAGGCCATAAATCTATTAAAGACTCAACTTTTGATTTGGCACTTTCTGAGCCAGAATTTAAATTAAAATTACCTTTTATTTTATTTTGACTATAATCATTAGATACTAAAGCACAATTTATGAAAATATTATCACTAGATCTGTTTTTCTTACACGCGTTAATATTTTTGACAGATGGGTCAATTAAAATACCTTTCCAATTATGATCTTTTTCCAAAAAATTACTTATAGAATTCATTATCCCGTCATTTGAACCTGCTTCGACATAAAATTTATTTTCAGATTCTAATATATTATATTTTTTTAAAAAAGAAAATGACATTTTATATACATTATCTCATTATGTATATAAACAAAAATAAAAAGAAAATGGGAAAAATCATATATGTCGATATTGACGAAACCATCTGTTATTATCAAGGAGAAAGGAACTATAATCTAGCTATTCCTTACAGGGACAGAATTGAAAAAATCAATAAATTATATGATGAAGGAAACCGAATTCACTATTGGACTGCTCGAGGAACTGGAACCGGAGAGTATTGGATGGGAAAAACCAAAGCTCAACTTGATTCCTGGGGTTGTAAATATCACGGAATCCTAATTAACAAACCTGTCTATGACCTCTTCATTGATGACAAAAACATCAACTCGGAAGAGTTTTTCAAATAGATATATTTATTTTATAAATATATTACCCCAAAATTGAAAATTAAAAAAAAGAGTAGGATTGTTAGTCTGCCGACATGTCTGCCGTTGTCGTTGAAGAGCGTTGGTGTAATTCTTGGCCAGAGGATTGGTCTAGGTATCGGAGGATCGATGTCGGAGGGACATCGAGACACGTGAGGGGCCATCGATACGATCACTACCCTGATTGGATCGAGAGAGGCAGCGAGATCTGCTCAGCCAAGTATGTCCTGTACTTGGAGGCTCCTGACGGAAAAGACGCCATCGCGTTGCTAACAACAGCACCTTGATGAAATTTATCATCTAAGTTCAATACCCAGAATACAACAATTTGTCGTAACAATTTTTGAAAGCTACGAAGTGAACTTTGTAACACTCATCAAACTTATCTCCTTTTTCATCAATACACTCTTCGTATTTTCTAAAATGATGACCGCATCTTCTAACGTATTCCATCTCTGACATATAAAATTTGATTAACGAAATAGTTGGCATCTTTTCTTTATCACTCATTTTTTATCTTTATTGTTTTAAATTAATTTAAATATAACCAATATATTATATAAAATGATAATATACTATCATAACTATCTATTATTCTTAAAAATGAAAAATAAAATAAAGTTCGGTTAATCAATTACTGTAACATCATGGCCAACGGTGTTGATACTGTTTCTCCTCGGGCATACTGGGAAGCTTACGCAGCTGTGTGTCAGACCATAGGGAAAGAAACCTATGAATCAGAAGAAGAATTCCTTACAGCTGTTAGGGACTGGGCTCGGGTCCAGCAGAGGTATCTCAATTCTCTTGCAAGACAGGATTCGGAGAACAACTCCAACTCCAACAACTGATTTGTATCTTTGCAAATACAAATTAATTTCAACATCACATTTTACAAAATGTTGAAAACATCAAAGAATTCCAAAATATTCATCCAAAAAAAGTAAAGGAGTAACTATTCCTGTAAAAATTAATGATTTTTTTCATCAAATGTTGCAAAAATGACACTTTTTTGTGTATAATGGTATTTAAAGCACATGTAAATGAAATCTGTTAAGGGGATTTCCCTACAAATTCAGGGTGTCGGAAAATTTCAACATTTCATCAGAGGATGAATTTTCACACTTAAATGCTGAAATTTGTGTGTGTTACACATCTTTCAACAAAAATTTCATGATACATTGTTGAAATGAAAATGACAAAAATTTCAATTTTTGATGTCTTTCAGCATTCTGTATTTTTAATAATGTTAAAATTTCTCCGAAATGATACTCCGCATAGCTTTCAGCATTTCAGATAATTGTATTTTTAGAATTGTTGAAATGTTAAAAGCTAGCAAAAATATAGTTTCGAAGAAATTTCAACATTTCAGATAATTGTATTTTTAGAATTGTTGAAATGTTGAAAGGCTGTCCAAAACAACATTTCGAAGAAACTTCAGCATTTCAGCATCTCCAAAATACTCCAAAACTCAAATGTTGAAACCTCAAAAATACCCCTTTTCCATATTCTGGAAAATTGACCGTCGTAATTCCCTTTAAAAAACACATAAAAATATGATAAATCCGACCTATCTTTTATCGGATTTTTACCTTTCTATCGGATGGATTTTGACGGGCTAGCTACTCACCAATCCAATTTCCAAAAAAGAGAAGGGGGATTTTGTTATAGAAAAACTTCTATTTTTTCCAATTTTTTTCGATGATTTTGAGTAGTTTTCAGCTTCAGCAGGACCCATTTTTGAAGTTGGGTGAATGTTGAGTCACCCGTAGGGTGACAAATTTACTCTGCTTCAGTATTTTGAGTTTTGGAAATGTTGAAATGTTGAAGACTCCTCCGGGGTGACATTTTTTCTCTGCTTCAGTATTTGTGTATCTTATGATGTTGAAATGTTGAAGTCTCTGCATAATCTCATTTTTTTATGTTTCAGTATTTGTGTATCTTATGATGTTGAAATGTTGAGTCACCCGTAGGGTGACATTTCTACTTCCCTTCAGTTTTTTCATATCTTATGATGTTGAATAAACTATATATAATCAATAATTATGATATATGGTTTTGTATATTTATTTTATGTGAAATATATGATAATTTCCCAAAATTGAAAATTAAAAAAAAAGTAGGAATAATACTCTTCGACCGACAGCTGCCACTCGGAGAGTTTGTGATGCCTGAAGCCACAGCCGCCGAAGCCGCCCGCCGTGCCAATGCTCTCCGTGCCGCCGGAGGCTTCGTTCCCTCGGAGATTTCAATCCTGGCTCCGAGGATGATTCTCACTTCCAGTGAATATCGGGACGAACTGCAGGATATAGTCGAAATCCCATGGGGTTTTTCTGTGTCGCAGGTCTTGACTTTCCTGAAGTGCAACGTCCAGGAGGAGAAGGCCGAGCCGTGGGAAGTGACAACCAGTGCCGCCGCCAAGGCCGAAGCCGCCGCCCGCAGAGCTCGGGGGAGTGCGAAGAAGTGTGATGAGTACCTGGAAAGGAACCCAGGTGAACTGGCAGAGTTCGAAGGTGAACTGGCAGAGCTCAAAGAAGCCGCCGCCGCTGCCGAAGCCGCCGCCGCCGCTGCCGAAGCCGCCGCTGCTGCTGCCGTCGCCGCTGCCGGTCCCGCGGTTGCAGCAGGGTTGGTCCCTGGATCGGAAAGGACCACTCTTCAATCAGAGCAGGCACGAGAGTTGTTCTCTGTGATGAGAGAGCGCTTGTCTCTGTTGACGGAGGAGGCCAAGGCTATTGCTCTCGAGCACAGCCACAACCTCATCAAATCGAAGGAATACTAGCCATGGTGATCCTTTCGTTACTTATATAATTAATAGTTATGATATACGTAATATATAATTTTATGTGAAATATATGATAATTTCCCCAAAATTGAAAATTTAAAAAAAAGTAGGAATAATACATTTCCATCAGGAAAACAACGAGAATGTCGAGTTTTCCATTGGGCAACACCTTTGGCAATGGGACATCGCGGTCACGCACCCTGTACGACCTCCGTAAGTGGATCACCTTGCTGGAGGATATGACCCGTTGGGATCCGAGTATCCTCCCCCCTCGCACTGTGGAGCAAGACCTGGACGTCATCAAGGCACAGGCTGCGCTCGACGACAAGACCGAGCAGGCAGACAGGTTCCGCGGGTCGAACCCGGGAAAGGATCTCCCGCCTTCTCTTGCGAAGGGTCTGGAGAAGGCCGAGACGAGATTGGCCAAGGCCCGGGACGAGGCCCGGAAGAGATTGGCCTTGTCGGTCAAGGAGAGGAAGATGCGCACACAGCGGTTGACTGAGGCCAATGTCGTCCTCGAAAAGGAAGGGCCTTTGTTCAACAAGTTGTACACGGATCTCGAGGAGCTCGGCAAGAAGAATGCCATCAGGCTATCGATATTTGTCCCAAAGAGCGACGAGGAGAAGGTGAAGTCCCTCCTGGAGGAACTCGTTCCGCTCTCGGAATCTTTCCGCATCCCCACGGAAGCCATCGAGGCCAAGTACCCCATGTAGAGTTCAAAACTCTACCGAGGTCGGTGACCTCGTTAAAATAAACTATATATAATCAATAATTATGATATATGGTTTTGTAATTTTATTTAATTCTGATAGAAGCCAAAAGATTAGCGAAATATTCCAAACAGTCCAAAATGAAAGCCCGGTACTCAGGAG